>Ga0228536_1000161_pt1 | contig 175515 bp, 147 predicted proteins | sample SJ1Smetagenome_FD_168611 | JGI IMG/M metagenome (GOLD analysis project Ga0228536, IMG submission 168611) | Enriched culture of PCE-dechlorinating microbial communities from Ithaca, New York, USA - SJ1.S | ecosystem: Engineered > Modeled > Simulated communities (microbial... > Unclassified... | reverse complement strand
CGCCGTACACCGTTTTCCTTGAAGGCCTCTTCCCTTTTAAGGAATCCGACGCGGACGAGGATATGGAAGCAGCCTAATCGCTACCCCGCCGGGGACGGCGGTGTCAGGTGAATACTATCACTGTACATACAGCCGATTTGCCGTAAGCCCTTTGATTTTCTTGGCGTCCCCAACCGGGTTTGAACCGGTGTTATCGGCGTGAGAGAACGCGCCTAGATGGCCTGGGATGCCTCGCCCGCCAAGAATTTCAGCCAGATAGCCCTGCATGGGGATACACTCAGATACATCCAGATACACGGCGCGGGATATCCACCGGGGTATACACCTGAAGGTGGAAGAACAGCCGGTACGGCTTGTCCCGATATTTCACGTAGTCTTGATGGAATTCAATTTCTGAGCCTTCTTATCCGAATTGCTGGAGCATCAAGCGGGCCTCTTTCCAAAGCGAGGCCAGGAATGATCTGATGGTGTCGAATATGGAGCCATCCGGGTTGTCACCATGAATCATCTCTTCCGGTTCGTCGGTTTTCGCTGCGAGCAAACGCTTGGCCCGTGACTCCGGGTGGGGATGGCTGGAAAGAAACGTATGTTGTCCTGCGAGGGCGGCCAGTTTCTTCAACGAAGACACTGCGGCGGACCTGTCTAACCCGATGTCTTCGAGAAAGGCCATCCCGTAGCTATCAGCTTGGCGTTCCTCATGTTGTGAAAACTGGGCGTTAGCCAACTGCTCTGAAAAAGCCCCAATCACTGACGCAGCAATTTTGCCCACGTCAGTGTCCTGTGCAGCGAGCCCCTTGCGCACCGCGCTCGTAGACAATGCCAGTATAAGCTGTTTCCGGGAATGGTTTTTTACCACATGGCCCATCTCATGGCCGAGGATAAAAAGTATTTCCTCGTCGGTCATGATGTCCATCAGGCCACTGTTTATCCTGATGCTGCCATCGGCCATAGCGAATGCATTGGGAACGTCGGTCAGGTAAACCTTATAGTTGAAATCGCGCCCGTCCCTTGTCTCGTGTCCAGCTACCAGCCGCCGAAGTCGCTGGCTGTAAGCGCTTCCTTCAGGTGCAACACGATGTTTCCCATCCGAGGCCAAGGCGGCGCGGCGAGATATCTCGGTTACTTGCTCATTGGTCAAGGTGACAGCTTTGACCGTGTCCAAGGCCGCATCTGCCATCAATCCGATGTCCGTGCTTTCGCAGCCATGAAGAAAAAGCGTCAAGAGAAGCGCAAGAATGTGTGTCATGAATACCTCTGCAGTCGCAAGCTGGACACACTTGGGTACAGAATAAGCAGCCCAGTTTTCTGCGTCAACAATGCTCGACGGACATCCGTCTCCAGCGACTAGCCCCGCGTTTCCTTCTGCTTGAGAGTTTCGAGCGGCAGAGCCAATCAATGATTCCCTGGATTGGCAAAATTCAAGATTTTTTGCGGCAGAAGAAGAGGGGAGTAGGTGTTATTCTTCGGCGAAAAGCGCAGGTGTCCTCTCAATGAGAAGTCCCGATTGTGCCGCCAAGCCGAACCAGCACCAGTTCAAATCGTAATAACGATCCGGATCGCGAGATATTGCCATAAGCTGCAGGGGGGATAATTCCTTCTGCAGCAAAGCGGTAGCCAGCGCCGGATGATTTAGTCCCAACGCCGGAAGCAGACTGCCATAGAAACTAACGGAAACCACGTCGGATTTTTTCGTTCCTTCCAGGCTGTAGCGGGAAAAGATAGCACCGTCCCGGGCGAAAAGCTCCGTTGCCTTGCCGGTCCTTGTCGGGTCAGCACAAGCCCTTGGGTTGGACGTGAGCAGGCAATCCACCGCCACCCGCCAGTAGATGCGCATGGCATCAAATGAGAAGTCATTTGATAGTCCGCTCTCCGTCGGCATGGACGAGATAGCTCCATCGCTGCCGACAACTGCGAAATCTGGAACGAGTCCGTAGGGAGACTGCTCCGTCATGCGGGCAAGGATATCATACCCCGCCTTCCGGGCAGCGGGCCAGTCTCCTGCCGGATCCAAGCGGGCAAAGGCCGCATAGGCGTAGGGGGCGAAATAGGAGATGTTCACCACCCGGTCCATCACCGCCCAATTTCCAGCCGAAGGGAACCAGCCCCCAGGCAGGGCGATACTCGTATGCAGTCGCACGGCCTTGACCAGTGCTGCGGCCTTGGACTCGTAGGCTGGTGCATTAAAGGCCTTGGCAGCCATGAGTAGCGCGAAGGCAATGTCCACATCGGCGTCAGTGGCGGAATTGGCATCCACGATTCCGGAATCAGGGTGCCAGCGCCAGGAAAACAACCCGTCGGGTCGCGCCAGGATACGCTCGGTCCACTCCAGAACGAGGTCAAAGGTCTTCTGGTCGCGCATCCACACAGATCGAAGCAGGGCATAGGATTGCCCCTCGCTGGTCACTTCGCCTCCGTCACGGCTGCGATCCCAGACATACCCCTGATCCGTTATGAACGTCTCCTTATAAGCCTGCCAGGAGTCGGTCAAATACATGGCGACAGGGCTTGCCTTCGGGAAATCATCTCTGTCGGAAGAGCATCCGGCAAGGCATGCGAAAAGAAGAGAGGCGGCACAAGAGATGCCGATGTAGATGCGCATGTGGCCTCGTGAGACGGCAGGGCAAAGATGCCGTGCGCCGCATTCTAGAATGTATACTTGATGAAGGACATGCCGCGCAGCAGCCAATAGCCGTCGGTGTCCGTATAGCCGAAGCCTCCTACGCCGAGCCGAACGTCGCCAAGTTTGAAGGTCAGGTTCAAAAGGCCATGGATGCCCGCTGCGGTATCAGCCTTTTTGGTCTGATCAGCAGTCCAGAGCAGTTGGGGGTTCATCTCGGCCTCAATGTCCAGGTAGTTGAATTCCTGGATGGTGTGCAACATACATCCCACGGTGACATGGGATTTAGGGGAAAAGTAGCCCGGTTTCTGCTCGGCCATGGACTCTACATAAGCGTTGGGGCGGATGACGGTCCAGTGCTCGTTACGGCTCCATAATACCGGAACTTGATAATGGGCGTACCCCCAGGTCCGGAAGTTCCCGTCTTCCAGGCTTTCCAATCCGCCGTTCAGGCGCAACTTGTGCTCGGGGAACGTCACGAGGTCGGCGAACGCGTGGAGTTTGTCGACAGCCAAGTCCGGACTCATACGGTTGAGGTCGATGACCCGGTTGAAGAGCCTAGCGTCGAAGCTGTTATGCTCGTTCCACATGCTCTCACGCCGTAACTCGATGCCCATTTCCGAACCTTGCGGGAAAATGTATGCGCCGCCGAGCCTGCCGCCAAGGACGTAACCCCGGTAAAGCGGTCGCCGGGAGTAGACAGACACGTCACCATCCTGCTCAGAATAATAAGAGGTTATGCCGTTGAACAGGGAAAAGCTCTCATAGAGAAAGGCCCCCCATAACTTGAATCTGGGGGTGGGATACAAATCCGCAAATCCGATTTCGGCAGCGGTACGCCAGATCCCTGTTTCACGTCGCGCTCCCTTGGCGTCCTGGTGGATTTCGCCTGTAGCTCCCATGAGATGCAAGGTTACCCTGTCCCAGACCGTGGTTTGGGCGTAGCTCCCAACCTGCAGCACCGCGATGTCGTTTTTATCGCGAAACCCCGAGCCGAAGGCCATGGCAAGAGGACGGGTCTTGTCCGTAAGTTCGTCTTCCGCTTTTTTCAAAGCGGATTCGAAGGACTCGGAGACATCGGGAATGAAAACCGTGTCTTCCATGACCGGGGCCAGTACAGGGGACAACGTAGGCGTTCCTCCCTGGTTAGGTTGACTATGGGCCAGGGCCGCATGCATGCAAGAAAGCAGGACCATTACAGTCAGCCATACCCAGAGCCGTGCTGGTTGTAGTGATCTACGGCGTTTAATGAGCGGGAGACGGATAGTCATCACGACTTTCCTCCCGGAACGCCAGTGATTGGTGTGGTTGGTTTGGTTGCTCCAAATCCCCGAGCCTTGTCGAAGCTTTCCCTTGCACGTGCGTAGTCTCCGCGCCGGGTGGCCGCTATGCCCCGCCACAGCCAGAGGTTCCCTGGATCGCCAATTTCCGCTTCGAGGAGTTGGGAGAAGATATCGAAGGCCTCAAGATGCCTGTCGCGCGCGACGGCGACATATCCCATCCATTCCTTTCCCTCGGGTTGAGCCATAATGGTGGCAGCATTCTGAGTGAGCAATCGGTCCGCCTCGGCCGAGTTGCCTTGCAGATGGAGGGCTTGCGCCAGGGCCAAGATGGCTTTCCAGCCACCCTCACCGGCATCAATGGCTTGCCGGGCCCATTTTTCCGCGTCGGGAAAACGCTGTACAGCCAAATTGGCCAGGGCAAGTTCCAGGCGCAGTCCTGTCGCCCCCTTCCGGGCGACAACGGCGTCGTACAGCGACAACGCCTTGAGACCGTCACCGGCGTTGACCAGAAATCTGGCGGCTTCAAGGAGCAGTCCCGGATCGTTGGGGGATTCAGCGGCGGCTCGAACATACGCATCCCGAGCCAGTGCCTTATCCCCGGCCCGGTCGGCCGCCCGGGCGATTTTAAGAGAAAAACCCTGTCCACGGGAGGACTCGGGAACAGCCTGGAATGCGCACAAAGCCCGTAATGAATCTCCGGCGTCGGCGCGAAGATCCCCGAGGGCCTCAATGCCTCCCGGATCGATCAAGCTTCCGGCCATGAACAGCCTTTCATACAAATCGAGGGCTTTTCGTGGCTTCCCGACAAGGCGGAGTTGCCCCGCCAGCCACAGGGTCTCGATATCCGTGAGGGGACGCCTATCGGCCAGGCGGGTGAGGATGGTCACGGCCCGCGCAGAGTCGTTCAGGGCCATGGCGGTTCGAGCGGTGAGCCGCAGAATATCCGGGTCGCGCGAGGTGTCGGCAGCAATGAGGCGCAGTTCCTTGTCGGCCAAATCCGGGTCGCCGCACTCCAGAAGAACCTGGGCCAATTCAAAGCGAACCTGTGAGGCATTCTTGGGTTTTGCCGCCAAAACCTTGCGATACCAGCCCGCTGCCGTGGAAAAGTCTTTTTTCCAGGAGTGCAGTCGTGCAATACGCAATAGGAGTTCAGGTGAAGGCCGCTCTTGTGTTTCCGCCAATCGCTGGAGAAGAGTTAATGCCTTAGAGTGCTTTCCGGCTGTCTCATCAATACCTGCCATGCCCAAAATAGCTTGTTCCTGGGCGGGATCGGCATCAAGCACTTCCTGGTACAATGCGACAGCCCTCTCCTCCTGCCCACCTCGTGACCAGAGATCGGCCACCCTGATTCGTGTCTGAATATCCCAAGCATCCGTCCCCAGAAGGGCTTCGAGCGCTATGGCCGCCTCATCTGGACGCTTCACGGCATCAAGGGCATCGGAAAGGTAACGTCGCCTGAGGGTGTCTTGGGGGTCGGACTCTAGATGATCGCGAAGCAGAGGTATGGATTCTTCGAAGCGCCCTGACAGAAAGGCGGCATCAGCGAGCAATTTTGCACGTTCTGGGGTATCCGGAACCATCTCCGACAGTATGGCGAAGGCCTCATCGTACCGTTTGGCACGCATGAGCAGCCAGGCAAGGCGTTCCCGGGTCTCAGGCGTGGCCTTTCCTGAATTCACGAGGTCGCGATAGGTGGCCTCGGCTTGGCTGAGAAGATCGAGGGAGACAGCCGATTTGTCCAGGGAATAGGCCAGCTTTTCCTTAATCGCGGCGTTTGAGGGATCCCGCCCTGCCAGTTGCGAAAATAATGCGACGGCCTCGTCAAACCGTTCCAGTTCCAATGCCAACTCAGCTTGAGGCTCCAAATTATCCTCGTCGGGTACGGATGTGAAGATGTCGTACGCCTGCTCACGCTTCCCTGCCGCGCGCAAGGCCACAGCCCAATTTCTCCGGGCGTCCGGGTCGGTGGGATCGCTCTGAACTACCAGAGCGAATGCCTCGGTTGCCTCTTGGAACAAACCAGCTTCAAGAGCCAGTTCGGCGCGCAGCCGAGTATTTTCAGCAGAAGGACGGGCGGCAAGAACCGCAAATGCGTCACGGACCTTTTTCTGAGCCCTGAGGGCGATGACCAACTGATCTGTTGCCCATGACGCATCAGATCCCGGGGACCGTAAATACGCTTCGAGACTCTTCTCGGCGGCTGCATAATCTTCGAGGGCCATTAGAGAAGAGGCAAGGCTGCGTAGGTCTTCGGTATCATGCTCTTTAGAGGAGAGAAGCCGAAAATCGGAAACGGCCAAGTCATGTTTGCCGTACTGACCCAGAAGACCAGCCCGACGTCGAAGAAATTGTGTGTCCAGACTAAGCGGGTCGATGGATTTCAAAGCCAGCACGGCGTCATCGCCAAATCCCTGGTGGAAAAGCGTCGCAGCCAAACCCAGGGTGGCTTCCGGATTTTGGGGAGACGTGGACAATGCCGCGCGATAATCAGCGGCAGCCGCCTCCAAGTTTCCCGATTGTGCGTGTAACGAGGCCCGAAAAATCAAATACCCCGAATCTGATGCGTCGCGCCCAATGGCCTTGTCCATATCCCGAATGGCCTCAGCCGTCCGGCCATTCTCGGCGTGCTTTCTGGCATCAATATAATAGGAGTATCCATCGCGCCAGAATTCCGGTTTGACGTAGGCAATGACGCCCAGCGCCGCGACGATCCATATGCCCACGAACAAGGCCAGAAACAGGGTGCGCTTATTCCTTTTCATGGTCGCGATAGAACAGGTCGGGGTTTTCTTCAGGGTCGTATTCGCCTGGGGAAATGGCCGACATGACGACCTGAGACATGGTCCAGACGGCAATGCCCGAGATGAAGACGTTGGCGGCGATGATCCTGGGAGGACAGGTTTCACTGAACAAGGCAACGAAAGGCATGACAAGGTTTAGGGCCAGGATGGTAAGCTGCGGCAAAACAGCAACCACGGGAGGCTTTTCCCGCAGATAGCTCATGCATGCGTGAAGGGAGTTGTTGACGCAATATCCAGGTTTTTTCCCCTTAGGATATTTAAAGGCCCGTAAAATTCCGGACATGTAGACAGGGAAAAGACCTGCCAGAAGGCGGAACTGTTTCCCTGGCTGCTGGCCCCGACAAAGATACTGTGTGGCTGCGACCATGAGGAAAAGATATATAGAGCGGATGACCAGGAATTCCCATTCCGATCTGGTCAGAATGGTTTCCCCAGTTAGGTAGGTCCAGATGGGCACCAGGAAGAAAAAAGGGAAAACGAACGCCGAACAAATATATGACATGGCCACGGTAGTGTATCCTACCCTGGTAATAAAACGGAGTCCTTTTTTTATCAGAGGATTATCCCAAATAAAAAGCCGCATGGTGTCCAGCGCCCACTGTCCTCGTTGCTGATAGACGCCCCAGATGGTTTCTGGGGCCAGTCCCCGGCTGAGGGCATGCGGGAAATAAAATGATCGCCAGCCATGGGCATGCAATTCGTATGATGTAGTCATATCTTCGACAATGTTCCACTCCACAAAACCACCGATACTTTCCAACGCCTCACGGCGATAGAGGACGCCTGTCCCAGATGAGATGGCACTGTCGTTATTGTCAAGAGCAAGTTGAACAACATCGTAATAAACTTGTGACTTATTATAGAAAGGATCACCGGACTGGGTGATGTAGGACTGTTTAGATTGGACGAACGCAACCTTCTCATATTCCATATAGCCAATAAGACGCTGAATGATCGATGGATCTGCAACCTGGTCGGCGTCCAGGACAAGAACCATTTCTCCTTTTGAATGGGACAGGCCAAAGTTAAGATTTCCAGCTTTTGCGTTCTTGCGCTCCAATCCATTCCGTTCTCTAGACAGATAGACAAATCCATATCGAGCGGCAAGATCCTTCACGTCATCACGGCCAGCGTCATCAAGGACATACCGGGTTACCGGCCCGATATGCTTGATCTCCTTTGCTGCTGCAAAGGTTTTTTGCAGATACTTGGCAGGCTCACCATACGTCGGGATGAAGATGTCGACACTGTAAGGAGGATGGGTTGGGATGCCTTCCAGGGGTTTAAAGCGTAGCCTCCACAGTCCCAGCGTGGCCATGACGAACAAACCCAGACAAAACAATTCCGCGGCGAAAAACACAGTCCCGGCTATGGGATGGTCGCGATTATACGTGAGAAATATCCAGGTCAAGTAACCGCAGCCACAGGTTATGGTCATGATTGAGAGTATTTGCGCAGCAATCCTCCTGGGCCGATCTTCGCAATCCCGAAATCGCCTGGAAGAACAGGCTGGATAGCCCCTAATATTACGAAAAATTTTCATGTTGTTGTCTTCAGCAAGGATTGTTCCCGTGCAATACCAATGCTATCTTGATGAAAAAAAACATGTTTGTGCGTCACACTTTTTGCAAATTGTCTACATAACGTCAAATTTTGGCACAGAATGCGGATCAAGGCAACCGAGCAATTGGCGTTACATCTGGAAAAAGTATGTGGAGTGATCATAAATTTTAGAAATTGGAACAAACAAAGCGGGCCGATTTCTCGACCCGGTAAAAGGGTTAGGCAGCCTTTTTGTGCTGCTCTAAAATTTCCATAAACTGCGCCATCTTCTCTTCACGCGCCTTGAATTGCCGCAGCAGATTGAGCTGCTCGGCAAGCTGTTTGGCCTCCAAATCCCCGATGCCCTCGACCCCATACCGTTCGCACACGTAGGCGAGATACGCCTCGGCATGCGGGCCAAGTCCAAGCTGGTTCAGCATGGCGTCCAGATGATCCAAGAGGAATCCATTTTCTGCTCGCCACGCATGTCGGCCCCAAACGGCCGAGGAGCCTCCTCCTGGCCGCTGTTTCTGCCCGATAATCCCCCGGAATCCACGGCCACCGGGGATTTCTCCTTTGGTGCGGCGGGTCGCCCGGTATGTAGCCACTCCAGTAAACGAGTACCGATTTCAACCCCGGGCGTAAAGTATTGGCCATCGAAGAGGCCGCTGCGGTCCTTGGTGGCCGAGGCCACGTGACCGTCGATGGACAGATCAAAGACCACGGTGAACTCATACTCCAACCCCTCGCGCTGCTGCGGGGCCAATCCGACCTTGGAGACCTTGGTCTTGCCGCCCTCGGTGACGACCTCATAGGCCGTCTTGGTCCGAAGGGTGACGATAACATGGCAGGCCGAGGCCAGCATGGCGTCGACCAGGGCGTTGTGGGCGGGAGTGACCTCGCGCCAGGCGGTAAAGGAATTCCGCACGGACTTGGTCACACGGTCATGGATGTCCAAAACGCCGCCAGGGCCAGACCAGGCATGGCTCAAGCTGTCGATGATGAGCACCTCATACCCGGCCTTCTCAGCGGCCAGGATGGCCTCCACATACTTCTGGGGCTCAAAGGGCGGGACCAACTCGGCCACGTCGAATTCAGCCAGATGCGAATACAGCGAGCCGCTTCCGCGTTCGGTGTCGATCATGGCGATGCGTCCTCCAAGGCCCTTGGCGATCTGCAGGGCCGAATAGGTCTTGCCAGAGCCGCTAGGCCCCATGAGGGCTAGTCGGAGTTTCGCGGATGTGCGTTGTGCCTTCTGAAACATCATGTCCCTCCTTGAAAAGGCCCCACAGGACCTCGCGTTCGAATTTGATGAGACAACGGCGATGGTAGAACGACTGATGGGAGCCGCTGCCCCTTTTGGGCAACACGGCATACTTCTGGCCAGGGGTGATCTCCTTCTGGCACCAGGCGCAAATCATGGGAGACCTCCTAGAAGTTGGCGGCCGAGGGAAGCTCCACCCGGCTGTGTTCCAGTTGGTCTTCCATGTACCGATCCCAGACCTCGCGGCCATAGAGCCTGACCGCGACCTCCTCCTCGCCGTAGCAAAACGGAGAGGAATCGCACCACCCGCAGTGCATGCCGGGGTTTTTCCAGAAGTACCCGGCTTCGATGTCCTGGGCCACCTTGCGGCAGATGCGGTAGAGTTCCACGAAGTGGGACAGGTTCCGCCTAGACTCGTCGAACTGCACCTGCGGGGCCTTGGTCCGGATCAGATAAATCAGGGCCACGGGCACGTTGGGCAGGGTGTCGGGCGTTATCGGCAAGGACACCAGGTAGGCGTAGAGCGAAAGCTCCAAGGCCACCCTGGCCATGCCCTCGCGGGGGGACCGCTGCACGGTTTTCAAATCCACCACATACTGGCTGCCGTCAGCCCCTTGGAGCACCATGTCGATGAATCCCGTCAGTGAGATGCCCGGATGCTCGGCCAGGGTCACCGGATGGATAAGCGGAGAATCCACCCGAAGCTCGATATGCCTGGCCTCGATGGGGCCAAGCTGCTCCAGGAAGACCCGGGCCTGGGCCAGGCAGGTGACACGGGCTTTCAGATAGTCGGCCTCCGAGGCGTAGTTGCACAGTTCCAGGGGGTGATCCCTCCAGAAGCCTTCCGAGGCCTGTTCCAGGATGTCCTCCACGTGGCGGCCGTACATGACGCCCGATTCCAGCAGATGATGGATGCAGGAACCTTCGACCAGGGACGGCGAGGCCTTGGTGGCCCGGATGCCCAGCTCGTAATAGAGCCGGTACTTCTCCGGGCAGGTCAGAAACGTGTTGAGTTTCGATTTCGAGAACCGGATCATGTTCAGGTCTCCTCTTCTGCAAATGAGATGCGGGGAAGCGGCAATGTGATGGATGCTGCCTCCCCGCAAAGCAGGTGGTTCAGTTACGCGGCGGCTTGAAGGCAGTCCCCGTCAAGGCGGACCTTGCGGCGGGGAAGCTCCTCGATGGCCTGATCGATCTCGGTCTTGAGCCGCTGCATGTCCCCGGCGACCTTGCGCCGCAGGACCTCGTTGTAGGACAGGGCGTAGCCCGAGGGGCTGGTCTTGACCCCGGTGACGATCTGCCGGGCCTGGGCGACCAGTTCTTCCAGCTTCTCGTCCTCGAAGAGGTTGCGGTCCCCGAAGGTGTCCAGGAACTCGAGCATCTTGCCGAGCACCGAGGACTTGATGGCCTTGGGCTTGCCGTCGGCCTCCCCGGTCAGACGGTCCACCAGATGGGTCACGATCTGGCCGAACTCCTCGCGAAGTGCGGCCATGGACAGATCCCTGGCCTCCTGCATGAGTTCCACGAACTTCTCCTTCTCCCGGGCATAAATCTCGGGGGTCAGGATACCCGCGTCCTGCGGGGTGGCCAGGGTGACAAACCGCCACTGGAAGCTGAACTTGTCCCGAATGGCGTCGGGATAGTCGGTCTCGGAGAAGAGATCCCCGAGGGCCGTTCTGGCCTCATCCCTGGCCTCCTCGTAGAAATCCACGAAGCCGTCGACCTTGGCCCAAAACTCCTCCCGGATCACGCCCAGATGGGCGTCGATGTCGGCGATGGAGTCCTTGGGAACCAGGTAGAGTCCGGACAGGGGAAACGGCAGGGCGCACTTTTGCAGCACATGCCGGGCCTTGTGGATGCTGGTCTTAATCGGTGACAGAAGCTCCGGGTTGATCAGGATCTTCTTTCCCGTAAGCCAATCCGCATCCCCGATGCGCTTGAGGATGGCAGGGTTCAGGGACCGGCTGCCGGTCCAGCACGAGGTGGACAGTTGGATAAGGCAGGCCTTGGCGAATACGTTTTCGTAGCTCATGACGTTCCTCCAGACGGTTTGGGTTTCATCCGCAAAGCGGGATGTGCCGGGTGATGGTCTGCTTGCCCTTCTGGTAGAAGGTGGCGCACAGTTGCCGGGAAGTTTCGACCCCGAGCAGGTCCTTGAGGAATTGCGACTCCTCAAGGCATGCCGGGCCGGTAAATCCCCTGGTCTCGATGCGGATTTCGCCGTCATCGAGTACGTCCACGACGATCTGTTTCATGGGCAAAGCCCTCCCATGGCACCCAAGGGTGCCGGGGCAGTTGCTGAGAGGTTTTGTGGAAGAGAAACGGATGGGAGGATGTCAGGCCGAAAGCGTCAGGCGGATGCCTTGCTCGGTCCTGATCTGGGTGGCGCGCATGTTTCTGCGTTTTGCTTCGCTCAGGATGCGTTCCACGGCGTAGGCCTGTTTGAGCCGGGCGCCGTTTTCACCCACCGCGTTTCGAAGCCTGGAATCCCAGTAGTCCAGAAGCAGGTGGTATTTCCCGTTTCGCTTGACCACGCCGATTTCATACTCGGCCTCGGGGACCGAGATTGCGTGGTCGCATTTTCCCAGATCGGTCTCGGTCAGGCCTTCAGGGACGGGATGTTTGTCTGGGGTGACCAGCCTGCCGTACCATCGGTACGACTTCTGGTTCTCCCAGAACGTGAATCCAAGCCTGATGCAGGCCTTCTTCAGGTCTGACAGGTCGGTGATGAGCATCTCGATCTTGGAGATGTGGCTCATGTCTGCCTCCTACTGCACCGCGCTTGACGAACCGGGCTCTGCCACGGTCCGAATTTTGCGCGATTCCCCGGGCTCCTCCTCGGGGGTGTTGGCCACCCTGGCCCGAGTCCTGGCCCAGTTGCGCAAGGATTCGATCTCCTCACGCATGGTCCGGGACAAGGGCACGATGGCATGGAAGGCCTCCTCGACCCCCACGAACACCGACTCCTTGGCCAGTTGCTCGATCTCGGAACCAGACCACCCAGGCAGGCGTTGCGCCATGTCCTGGGGAATCTCGGTTCCGTATCTCCGGTTCATGATCTTGATGATCTCCACACGTTCCGGCAGGCTCGGCAGGTCCACCAGGAAGATGGCGTCGAACCTCCCGGCCCGCATGGTCTCGGGCGGCAGTCTGGTCACGTCGTTGGCAGTGGCCATGACGAACACCGGGGAGCGGTGCTCCTGCAGAAACGTCAGGAAGTGGGAGAACATCCCCGACGTTGTCCCGGCATCGGTCTCGCCGGAGCTTTTGACCCCGGAGAAGGACTTCTCCAGTTCGTCCAGAAACACCACGCACTCCCCAAAGGATTCGATGACCTTGGTGGCCTGTCGGATCTTTTTCTCCGACTCGCCCACCAGGGAGCCCTTCAAGGCTCCGATGTCCAGCCGGATCAAGGGCCAGCCCAGGATCGACGCGGCCGCCTTGCAGCACAGGCTTTTGCCCGTGCCAGGAGGCCCCACCAGGAGCACGCCCCGTGGCCTTGGCAGGTGCTCGTTCCCAGGCAAGAATGCCTTCGATCTGGTCAGGATGTAGTCACGCAGGACCGTAAGGCCCCCCACGTTGCCGATGCGTTCCGGCTCCCAGGCCTCGAGAAGCCCGGACTTGCGGATGAGCTGACTTTTGAGTTCGGAGATGACGCGTGAAGAGAAATGGCGTTTGCGTACAAGGGAAAGCGCATAGGCGCATTCGGCTTCGAACTCGGTCAGTCCTCTGGCGAGTCTGGCGGCTTTTCGATTCGGTTTGATGCTGATGGGATTGCCCAGATCGCATTGCAGGTCGTACAGGGCCTGGGTATCAGGCAAAGGCAGGTCGATGACCGTGAACACGGAAGACAGTTCCGGTCGCATGGAGATGACGGGGGTGACGGCCACAAGGCAACAGCCTCGCGACTTCCACGATTCCACACCGTTTTGGATGGCCTGGATGATGTCCGGCGAATCCGTGAAAAGGTGCAGGTTGTGCATGAAGAGAACCGTGTCGGAGTTGGTGCTGATCCAGCCGATGGCGTCGACAGGGTCGCGGATTTCCTCGAGGATCTTCTGACTCCCGGCCAGGCGTATCCCCCGGGTGCAGTCCCAGGCGAAAAACCGCCATGCGCCTTCAAAGGGCAGGACGGCCTCCGCACGGGAAGCCTCGTGGGTGAGCACGCAAAGGGCCGGGAATCCAGCCTTCAGGTAATCTTGAAGCATGGAATCCTCCTTGATATGGTTCAATTTGGACGCAAAAGGCGTCCTATGATTATAATTTCTCTATAAAACTCGAGAATTTTAACTTTCGAAGATTTGATAGAGAAATAGAAATGGTAGGAAACTTAGAATTTGAGAGGGCTATTGCCTTTTCAGTCTCGAGAGGGTCTATCCATAGCAGCTTTTAGCTGTCACGGATTCCGTCTCATGCAGAACATGCGTCGGTGGCTTCGCCCCTTCACCGGGGATGCCCGGAGCTGGCCCCGACCGATGCGTCGATGTGTGAGATAGAGGAAAATCCTGGCTTCGGCCGGGGTTTTCTTTGTTTAGGCGAGGGTGTTAATCATGCATGAGATGATCTTGGGGCTGATTCGGTCCTTCGCAGATTATTGGAAAGGAGTCCTCAGATGCTGGAAGATCGCGCCAAAGGGTGCCTCCTTGGACAACTTGTCGGTGATGCCATTGGAAGCCTTGTTGAATTTCAGTCCCCGGTTCAGATTCGTTCAAAATATCCTGACGGGGTCAGGATTCTTGAGGATGGGGGCACCTGGGACACCCTTGCCGGGCAACCTACGGACGACTCGGAAATGGCCCTGCTATTGGCCAGGATGCTGGTCGAGCATAAACGATATGATGCTGATGCTGCCAGGTTGGCATACGAATTCTGGCTAGCCTCCAATCCTTTTGACTGCGGCATGACCATCGCGGCCGGATTGCGCGGGAGCCCGAACCATGACAGCCAGGCGAATGGGGCCTTGATGCGAAACAGCCCCCTCGGAATCTTTGGAGCCAATCATCCCTTGGATCAGGTTGCGGAGTGGGCTCGGCAGGATGCCGCCCTGACTCATCCGCACAAGGTTTGCCAGGACGTTAACCGCCTATTTACCATGGGAATCTCCCTTGCCGTCAAAACCGGCTGCCAGCCTGAATCTCTCTATCAGAATTTGCTTGTCTGGGCACAGGCGTTACAGGTTGAATGGATGGTCTTGCGAGCACTCGAGCAAGCAGCCGAGTCTCCACCAGAGAATTACACCCGGCAACAGGGCTGGGTATTGATCGCCTTCCGGAATGCCGTCTGGCAATTGACACATGCCAAAAATCTTGAAGAGGCGGTGGTCGACACAGTTATGCGTGGGGGAGACACCGACACCAACGCTGCCATTTGTGGGGCGCTCTTAGGGGCCGTTCATGGAATGGGTGCTATTCCTCATCAATGGATAGAGAAAGTGTTGCAGTGCCGCCCAAATGCTGGTTTTCTCAATGTTCGTCGGCCACGTTCTGAATGTTTTTGGCCCGTTGATGCGTTGAACTTGGCAATAGGCTTGCTCACATCCACGTCATAAGTATGATCAAGAGTTGCTTATTGAGTCGACTTTCAATAAATCTGAATAATCTGTTCGCCCTAAACGGATTGCTCATTGGCAAAATTTATATCCAGATCGAATAGTGTCATCCTGAGAATTAAAGTGTCCTACTTGGATAGTATTTGGATAACATCCTGAGTACGACTTCCGAAGGAGATACTCCATTAAAGCGGCCGCGACAATCGCCAAGGAGCGTTTTAGTGTCCTGGAGTTGGCAGAGCAACTGGGCTGTAAATATTGCTGGATTGTGGTAATGTGATTCCGGATGAAGGCTAAGATTCGCAAGCCAAGTAAATGAATACGGGGGAGATCGTGAGAATCAATATTCTGAATGAAAACCTTGGGAAATCGGCTGGGAAGCTCTTAGAAGAAGTTTCGATTACTTTTGAAAAAAAGAGGCAACGAAGACATGAGTTTTGGATTCTTTCGTGCTATGTAGATTTTGATTTAGTTGAAAAATATGTAGATATTCTTTTAAAAACCATCAGATTGACAGATGTTTACCTGGCATTCAATTTTTCTGAAATTTATAAACTTGGCCCCCTTGACACAGCGAAAAAGCTTCGTGGCATTAAGAAAAAACTAAACAAAAAGAGTGTTAATTTAGAATGGGCAACTTTAATGTCTTCAAAATTGGTTCATGGAAAAGGATATGCTTTAATCCAGAGGTCGAAGGATGTAATTTCTGACGGTGCTGTTCTTGTAACATCCGCAAACTTCACAGCTCCTGGATTTGAAGGTGAAAATGTTGAAATAGGATACATTTCAAATAAAAAGCAAGATATTCTAAATTTTCAAATAACATACCATAAACTTTGGAAAAACTTAAAAGTTGACGTAACACATGCTGCGTTCAAGCAAAAAAAATATTTACTAAAGTTTGGAATATTGTCATCAGGTTTTTTTCTTCACAAGTGGTCTGGAAACTTAAAGCAAAACATTGGAATTAAATACACTTTGACTGAACTTGCGAAGAGAAAAGGAACAATTGCTCCAGAACTTGCTGAAGTTGGATTCGATACCGGCGATACATTTACAAGACAAGTACTGCAACTAGGAAATCTCCCTATGAAGGAAATCCAGCCGTCCTTCATGATGCGTTTTACGATCGAGACATATTGGGGTAGATGGTGTCCCGCTGACGCTTGGAATACACTTAGCGAATCATGTGAAGGAGCAAAAGAATTTATTGAAGAATTTCAAAAAGCCACAGAAGACTGCAACTTGTCAATGATCAAGGAAAGTGCGCTTGAAGTACAGACTAACTTGATTAATAAGTCTTTAATTAAGCCAGTTGATCCAGACCATTTGGACAGGTGGATGTCTCGAATGCAAGAAATTCGTGTAAACCAACGTCGACTTGAGCGATTTTTTATAGGATATGAAGCACACCCTCTGCCATATACTATCGAACAAAATTCTGAAGTTAACAATTTGTTTGACAGCATGCAGGAATCTATCGAGAGTTCCAAAACTCTCAATATCGCAAAAAGAAAATTTTTAGCTGCAAGTAATGAATCTAACCCTGACATTATTTCCCTTACCGATGGGGAAAAAAAACTAGTTATAGCTGAGCGCCGTGGCTGATAATTAGACCGATATTTTATTGCCTTTCCCTGGGGCGGGCAAGCGAGTCCATCTTAAAGCTTGAGAAGGTTGTGGGTCAGGCACCAAAGTTCAACTGCCCCCTTCATTTAGACCAACCCGCGCAAAAGGAACAGGCAAAGCCCCTGGCAGTCCTTGATCTGGCCGGACACCGCTTCCACGATCTGACCCAGGAGCTTGTGCATCTCCTTGCTCTCCCTGGGGAGCCCGCGCTCAATACGCTGCCGACTGGGAAGTCTCTTTGTAGGCCGCTCTCTGGGCGCGGATTCAACTACCTCGCGCTGCTGCAGCGTGACCTGCCGGGTTCCTTGGACCACTCACAAGCCCCATCGGGCATGTTTATGGAAGAGGCACAAGCAAAAGAAATCAGAAAACTCGCCAAGAAGTTATAATTCCGAAATATGGAATCGCTGTTTCATATACTCCCGCCCAGGCTTCAAGATATGAAACAACAATGGGTTTACCCATTGGAATAACGATGGAAATTCAATCTATGTGTCAAGATCATAGTTTTAAAACGGAATTTTCGAAACTTTCGGAAGCCATCAAGGCCAGAAATGCTGTTGAGTCATGTACGACGATATTGGCTGAGCATCTTTTTAACTCTGCAGGAATTTTATCTTCTCCTTATTTAAAGAATTGGGGGGGATGTGGATGTTTTTACCACTGCGAACTTGTTTTTAAAGGGAAGTGTGCTTCAGAAACAAAGAAGTCATCATCAACAAAACAATCAAAAAATATTAAAAAGATAGTTGTTGATTATACACTATCGTGCTTCATGTGGAATGATAGTGTATTTTTTGCTACGCTGCATTTTGATTTGACTAAATATTTTAGAATGAGAATTTCTTGGGAAATCCGTGATTTATGTCACAAACTAAACAAAAATATTTTTCTCAGGTCGAACTTTTTGGGTAACGATATTATATATGCAGAAACGTTTGAAGATTTTGATATGTCTCAGGCAATCATAATATTAGAAGCATTGCATGAGCTCATAGCTGAAAAAGCTATTACATTCGTTGGTCTTTGATTTATGTAGAATATTAATACCAACAATATAATTCCGAGGAGGGGATGCGATGTCAGAATTATATTATTTTCAAGAAAAATTTACATTGGACACCGTGACGTCTCGGTTCCCAATAGCTGATTTGGTCGCGCAAATCCAAAACGTTGTTACTGACAAGCTGACTATCCATATAGGTTTTGGACGAACAGCACTGGCTGTAGGTAAAGTTGGCCTCTTCGGAGTAAATATTCCAGATGATGTTTTTTTAAATAATGATGAAAATCAATTATTTGTTAATATTAACCAAATTTCCCAGCAAAGATATAATTTAAAATGTTCTTCAACTGAAAGTCAATGGCTTATTGACTGGAACTTTTTTGATAAATTCGAGCCTAGAGAAAAAGGCATGTGTTATCATAATGCAATTGCAAGTAAAATAATGTTCAATATTGATGAGTTTAATATTGTTTTTATAGAATTTGCTCATTTGAGATACAACTCTGAAATAATATCAATTCTTAGCGCTCATATCAAGTTGCCTCTGATTATTTGTCTTGCAGACAGCCTGCAAGGCGCACAAGAAGCGCAAAGCAAAACATCTCATATAAATAATTTTGGAGTTTTAGCATTTATAAACCAGGAAAATGCCTATGAAAAACATATCGCCCTGGATCGAATATCTGCCGCCATTCTTGTGAGAGGTCTAATATGCATAGATATAGATGATTTAGCTCGCGTTATTTCAAAAAATATTTCTACCTGCCTGCACTTTTCATGTGACATTAGCGAGTACTTAGACAACTTTGTAAATTTTACAAAGAAACATTACAGTCTAATTTCTAATTCTCCGGGATTGTTTGTTGTGATGTCTTTTGATGAAACCAATTCTGAACTGGTCGAGATTATTGATATGGTAATATCGCATATAGCAGATATTGCTACGCAGGAAGAAATTCTTTTTGCAGCAGACAATCTTATGCCTGCATCTGCTGATAAGTTTGAATTGACACTTATCGTCAATGTTTGATTTTGGTGGCAAGAGTTTACAATTTTCGAAATATTCTGTTTTAAATACAACACGTTGAGAGTGCTACATGAAAATCTTGCAGCATGAAGAAGGCTTCCTGAAAGAGCAATTGTTTCGTATTTCTTTGATTTGTCTTGGTTATGTATGGAGACGTGTCACTGCTCGAAAGCTTTGCTCCATTATACGTTTTATTTCACCGCAATTTGAGTCTGAATTATTCATGGTTCGACCATGTATACGAAAGTTAAGATACATTGGTCGAGGCAAAGACTCAACACTGGCATCACAACCGCGAAATTTGTTTTTTGTTGTCGGGAATGTCTATGTTTCAAAAGATTTCAATGGAGCAACCTATTCCTTCGACGCCTACGATAACGGGCAAAGACGAATTGGGTGTGTTTATTTTGAACGTATAACATAACGATAAGCTTTCCAGTCAAAAACATCCGACCAAAAACATGACGGAATTTAACTGCTTGCAATTTTTCATCGAAACAACAAGCGACTGAAGGATGTTTATAATCATTTGTTTAAAACAATTTTTTAAATAGTTTTTACAGCCGTAGTTCCGCAATTAAGGAGCGTCTGAGGCGAGGATTCACCCAAAAATTATTTAAATATATGCTGGGTTTTCCTTAAGCGTGGGGGGCAATTTCTTTAACTTCTTCACAAAGGAATATTCTCATGGAATACTTCATGTTCTCCTACGCATTTAATAGAAGTGATGCTAAGATTAAAATATCCTCGATAGCCCAACCCATTAAAGAACACTTACTCAAATTAATTTTTTGGGGTAATTTAGATGATTTCTGGATAGATGACATCATTGATTGTCTAGATCAAATACAAGACATTAAGCTAATAAAAAAACAAAAATTAAAAAAAGAACACTATTTTGACTTCATGTTTGATTCAATATTTGGGGATAACGATAGACACTATTTTTATACAAGAGCATTAAATAGATTAAAAAAGAAAATGCGAGTCCCACCTGTCAATGTTATTGATTGTGAGAAATTCGACAATATGTTAAAATTTCTTTATCACGAATTTGCTGTTCTTTTAGAAACAAAAAATCTTTCTGATGAAAAGATTAAATCTTTAATTCATGAATGCATATTATAGTGATAGTTATGAAATGTGGCTATCACATTTCCTCAGCAAGTTTGACATAATTCTTTACAAATCAGCTTTTTACGGAGCGTTTATGCCAAAGAGCTACACCGAGATGGCCCTCATCGCCTTCCAAGGGACGTTCTCCCCAGACGAGGCTTGCCGAGAGCGACTTTTACAGTATCTGAACTTGATCTAGGCATCCCACCCATCCTGATTGCGAGATGATAGTCATGACAACTTAAATCCCGTCTTTCTTTTGCCCGCACCTGGCTTGGCCTGACTTTCCTGTTCCAAGAGCGCCATAAGCGCCTTTGCGTCCGGGGAGTTGCCGAGAAACGCTGCCTTGCGGCTGACCACGGCGAAATCTCCGGCCGTCAGGTTATCCAGGACGACAGGACCGGTCGGCGGCATGCCGAAATAGTGATTGAACGCGGCAGCCACCTTGACCCGGGGGAGGTGCTGGAATTTCACCTTGAAGAGAAAGCGCCGCATGGCGGCATCGTCCACGATGTCCAGCAGGTTGGTGGTGCAGGCGAACGGCAGCGGGTGCTGCTCCATCCAGGTCAGCATCTCGTTGACCTCGGAAACTTCCCAGGAATGGTAGGCCATGCCCCGCGTAAAAAGCAGGGAGTCCGCCTCGTCGAAAATGAGAAAAGCCCCCGTATCCCGCGCCTCCGTGAAGGCCCTGGCGATGTTTCGCTCTGTCTCGCCCACGTACTTGCTTTTCAGGTCCGAGGCCCGCTTGAGCAAAACCTCCATGCCCATTTTGTCCGCCAGGTGCCGCAGGTAGAAGCTCTTGCCGGTTCCGGGGGGGCCGTAGAGCAGGAGCGAGAAGCTCCCTGGGCCGTGATTCGCCAGCTTGTCGGTGATCTCGGCCAGGTTGGCGTCAGGATGGATAAGATCCATGGAAAACTCCGGCAGACCCGTGACGGCCAAGGACTGCGGCTTGCCATGAACCGCCTTGAGCGAGAGTCCCAGCAGATGCCGGATGTTGGACATGGTTTCGCCACCGGCCAGGCTGGCGGCCTTGACCGCGTTGACCACCAGGGCCGGGGCTGCGTTGTAATCCTTGGCCAGGGCGGTGATGTCGGTGTCGCAGAGAGAAAGGTTTTGCCGTTCAAGCGACCGGCGCAGGATGCGCTCCCGCACCTTCGCTGGAGGGGGGCCGATCTCCACCACCATGGTCATGCGGCGTAAAAACGCCTCGTCAAAGACATCAATGTTGTTGCTGGTCCACAGGACCGGCAGGGCGTTGGCCTCCAGGGTTGAGTTGGCCTTGGACTTGTCCATCTTCATCCGGCCATGCCCGAGAAGCTGCGCCAGGCCCTCTCCCGCATCCAGGATGTCCTCCATCTCGTCGAATAGCAGCAGCGTTCCGGACTGGGCGATTTTCAAGGCAAGCTGCAATTGCGAGCAGCGGTCTTCGTTTGCCCTGCGTCCCTGAGGCAGCGATTTGTTGCCGAGGCTGTGCAGGGGATAGCGTAACTTCTTGGCGATCATCCGGCAGAATTCGGTTTTCCCTGTCCCGGTGGGTCCATGGATCAGGATGTTCACGCCCCGGGCCCGCTCTTTCATTGCCCCGCTGAGCACGGAACAGACGAGGTCACGATCCCTGGAGATATGCTCGTAATCGTCCCAGCCAAGCTCGGTGGTCTCTTTTGGGCCAAGGATGAAGGTGCGCAGATCCTTCATCCCGGTGTTGGGCGGCATGAGTCCGGCAACGAGGTAGTTGGCCATCTCGTGCGTCCATCCGGAATACGAGCCTTCGTCGGTGACAAGCCCTGTGGTCAGAAGCCGGGACGTGGGGCTCAGGGCGCGCTGGACGTTTTGCACCGCAGTGCCAAGGATTGTGGCGATGATTTTCGGCATATAGAACGGTCCCGTGTCGTCGTGGGCCTCCAACAGACTCTCTATGCCATGATCGTCCTTTATCTTGAGAAGCAGCAATTCCAGAATCTGGAATTCCAGGTCGTCAAGATGCGTTTCTGCGGCGAGTTCCCGGAGGTTCAGCCAGAGGCGGTCAGGCTTGGCGCGCAGTAGGTTGCGGCGGCGCGTCACCGTAGCATAAAATGCTTGCCAATTCTTTGCAGATAGTGTGTCTCTTCGACCGATAGCCTTTTCCCAGTCGAAGCCCGGGGCGAGGCCCAGCGGCTCGAGATTTCCGTCCAGCCAGGATACGAGGTTGCGGGCCATGGGTGAGGTTCTGGGGGTCTTGCCGAGCAGGTTATGGATGTAGCCGACGATGAGACGGGTGGCGTACGTGGACATGGCGGGCCTCCGAAGGGTTGTATGGTGACTTCGGAGGGAGGGTAGGACGGGATCGTTCCATTTTGCGGAATTTAGCTATTTTGTATTATTTCCTGGGCCGCTGGATTTAGCCACACTATTGGAGAATACAATGTTCAATGACGAGGAAAGAATCCATAATTTTATTCAGGCTCTAAGAAGGTTAGAACACGAGGATTCACAAAAAATATATACAGAAAAAAACATTCAGTTGCTGAAACAATTAGAGAGTTATTTTACTAAACTGCGTGCCGATAGTATCTCACACGTGAAAAATAAAGTTGATACTCTACGTAAAAGTGATCCAAAAAATCCAATATTTTTCTGCGGGGAACTAGGAGCAGGTACGCCATTGCGGAATGAACTGTTTTACACAAAAACGTTGGCGTGGTTTTTCGATAATAAAAATAATCATGGGTTTGGTGATACATTAATTATTTCTTTATTGAACAAAGTTGCTTCTGACATCGGACTTGAGCATCGCAATTTATCTTTTAATGTTAACAGTGTTACGCCTGAAAAAATTATTACAAATAACAAAAGAATAGACATTTTTGCAAACGGTTTCTTTGTTGATAGAGAAAATTACAAGACGCCATGGCTGCTCGCGATCGAAGCAAAAGTTGATTCTGATGAGCAAAAGGACCAACTAAAGTGTTATGACGAGTACATATTGGGATTGAAAAACAAAAACAAAGGCGGTGTAGTTTGGAAAATCTTTCTTACACCGGATGAAAAGGGGGCGTCAATCAGTGAGTGGCAGAAGATGTCCTTTGGATGTATCGCAAGAATTTTGTGGGGGGCAATTAAGGGCAACTTAAAGGGTTATGAGACATTACCTCCAGGATTGCCCATGTTGCAATGCTATATATCATGCATACTAACCGACATTGTTGGCATGCCACTTCCCTTTCATAATAAAATAGGCAATCCTTACAATGCTCTTCAATATTTAGAGGGGGTTATGTCATGAGCATGGGGCGTGCATTTGAATTTTATGCAAAATATCCTCAGGAAATGGATGCATATTTATATGATGAGCTGAATTTAGACAATGTAATAAGCAGTGCTGAAGCTAATGAGCTCGATGCACTGATAAAACGGATAAATACTGAATCAGAAATAGCCGTTAAAGACTTGCTATCGGAATGTATTGACCATATAAAAAGCGTATACAAATCTGTTAAATTTTATATTGTGAAAAAAAGATGTGCATGGGATGCCGAAGCTAAGTTGTATAGAAATACTAACACAATGCCAAGCAAGTTCTCTGTGTACATTGGCATTTCAATTGACACAAGTTGTGATGAAAATGTTCTTGTTGCTAAGTGTTGGGTGTGGTTTAAAAATAGAAAAAAAGCAAGCATTGATCCCGCAGACGAAATGAAGAAATGTCTTGATACTGCAAAATTGTCTACAGCTAATGTCATTAAAGAGAATGGCGGGGTTACGGCATATATACATAGCTTTAACATTGATCCGACTAACAAAGTTGGCCTTGACAAGTCTTTGCTGGTTAGTGAATTGATAAAGCCTTTCTTGATGTTTGGTGAAAATAACATTCTTAAATTGGCTGTCTTGTAGAGTGTAAGAATATGTGCTTGTGATTTTTCGACTCAGGCGTGTTTTTGTAAATGTTAAAATATCTCTGTGGAAAGATGTATTGTACAGTGTTTGAATTAAACTGACACTGCCACCTCCTACGAGGGAGGGAGCGATGAGGTTGCTTCCATATCCTTCTCAGCTTTTAATTCCTTGGAGGGCAAGAGGCTTTCAAGAAAAATGCTGTACGGCGTCCGACTGTTCATTCCGCGACCGTGGTGCTGCCGTATCCGCCTGGCCGCGCGGGAGTAGTGCCGTCTCCATCCCTGCCACCTCTACTTGACAGCAATTCCATATTTCGGAACGCTGGGGGCGCACATGCCGTTCATGCCACCCCAGGAGGTTCCCGCCATGCCGCCCAAACACGACGACGCCACCCCGGGCCAGAAGGCCCTGGCCCTGTATTCGCTTATGCTCTTCACAGGCAGGCGCTACACGCTGACGGCGCTGGCGGAGCGTCTGGCCTGCTCGAAGCAGACGATCCTGCGCCTGGTGCGCGACATGGAGCTGCGGGGCGACATCCTGGAAATGGGCTTTGAGGGAAAAGAGCGCTGGTATAAGATCAAGACGCCCGCGCAAAGGCCGCACCTCGCCATCTCGACCCAGGAGTTGCAAAACCTGATCATGTGCCGGGACATGGTGAGCCACCTTGTGCCCAAGGCCATCCGGGACACCATCGACCATGCCCTGGCCGCGACGACCACGCTTTTACCCGACTTCGACACCCGCGCCCAGGCGTTTGAAAGCCACTGGCGCACGGAGTGCAAGGGCCGCATCGACTATTCGGGGCATGTGGAGATGCTCGCGACGGCGCGCCAGGCCATAGCGGAGCACGGCATCTGCCGCGTGGCCTACACCGGGGTGGGCAAGACGCAGCCCAGGGAGCACCTCTTCGCGCCGCTTGAATGCGTGTCCTACCGGGAAGCGCTGTACATCTACGGCGTGAAGGTCAAGGACGACGACGACACTAACCCCGTCGGCCCCATGATGCTGGCTCTGCACCGCATCTCAAGCCTGGAGCTGACCGGCGGGCATCACGTACATGAAGACCCCGATCCGCAGCGTTCGGGCTTTGGGATCATGCACCGCAGTCCCGTGCGCCTCACGGTCAGATTCGACAACTTCGCCGCGACGTATGTCCGGGAACGCATCTGGAGCGATGACCAGGAGGTCGAAGGCCTCGAGGGTGGCGGCGTCCGGTTGCGATTCACCGCCGCCGACGAGACCGAGGCCCTGTCGTGGGTGTTGAGCTTCGGCGCGCGGGCCGTGGTGGAGGCCCCGGAGACGTTTCGCGACGCAGTGCGGGGCGAACTGGCGCGCATGGCCCAAAGCTACGTCCCGGCGAAAGGATAAGCCCAAAGCCGCCAGCTTCATGACGACTCCCGTTCCGGGGGGATAAGGAGGTTCGGCCGGACGGAATAGTACTTCATCACCAGCCGCCGCAGGCACTTGGCATGGTCCCCGTGGCAGTATTTCGCCACGAGATCGGCGCGCGGCGCGTCCGGAACCAGCGACTGGTGCCGATAATAGTCGCACCCTCCGCACAACTCGGCATACTGGCAATTCGCGCATCGTAGGTGAGTCATCTCAGCTATTCCCTTTGATTTTCGGCAGATGCCGTCTGCGACGGTTTTTGCTGCTGCCCTGTTCCTCTCCACGACCATCCTCGATTCACAGACACCATGACTGAGCTCCGGGCAGGTGCGTGTCCCCTGACGATGGCCGCGCGTCACGTCTCTGCCAGCGTCACTGCGTGCTCAGTATCCGGCGGCTCATGCGTGGACTGAATGCCGGGATACCGTTCCAAAAAAGGGAATCGTGCAAAGAAAAAGCATTCGCCGGTGTTGGAAAGGGGGACCAGCCGTCAGCGCGTCTGGACGCGGGCGGTCACGTCATGGTTCCGGATTCTGGAATAGGCATAGAACAGAACTGCTGAGGGCGGCGCGCACATCCATGCGCCTCGCCCAGGAGGTCTCCCATGCCCAGCTTGGAGGAACATTGCCAGGAATCGTTGCGGCTCTTCGGTCGGCCGTTTCGCGAGGTGCATCTGTGGTTGGACGAACTGGCCGGGCGACCGCCCCATGGCATGCGCCACCGAAGATTTCGGCATCATGAGTCAGGAGTTCGGCAGGTCGAGGCCCTCTTCGGGCCGGAGGCCGCGCGAGCGGCCCGGCAGCACATCGAGTCGGACCTTAGGCAAGAGGGGTGGATGAGAGGCGATCCCTTCCCACGAGACAGCGCGCATTATGTGGCCATGGGGCTATTTTGATCGTGCGCAGGGACGTTGTTGCCTTCAGGTCACATGAATTCGAGGCCCAAAAGCCGTGCGATACTGAACCAGAAGAAACGCCATGATAGTGGACCCTCCATATTGCAGGTTCTTCAGGGACTCCCGGCGCATATGTTTCGACCTGCGCCGCGTGTACGGCGCCTCGTGGGCCGTCTTCCGGGTGCGGTCCTGGGAGGAAGGGTTTTGGGTTGAAAAGCGGGCGGGAGGGCGCTGGCGACGTGACGAGGCGGCCTTCGACTATGTACTTGTTTCTGAAGAGATATCGTCCCTCCCGGCTGACCACCCCTTGCGTGCGTACCACGATACAATCCCAGCAAACATGGCCGAACTGGCCAAGCCGTTCCGGCAACACCAGCTTCGGGCCTTGCAGACTCTGGCCGCCTATCCCCGCGCATCGGACCTGATCCAGCAAAATCCACTGATCTTCTGGATCGCGACCACGCTCCTGCCGAGCGAGCCCAGCGCCGATGCCATCGCCAGCCTTTTTTCCCTGCGCCGGGCCAGCATCCTGGAGCGCTTTTTCGGGCACGGGAGCAAATCCCTGGTCCGTTTTTTCGGCAAGCTGCGCAATCCGACCTTCGAGCCGCGAGACTTCGCCGCCCTCAAAAAGTTGAAAGCCGCGCCCGAGGTGGCCTGGAATCTCAGGCACCTCCCTACTGTGGACTGGGCGCTCTTGCGGTTTCTGCTCGGCAGGCAGGAGCTTTTCCGGTTCCAGGCCGTGCGAAATCTGCTGCGGAACATGCCGGAGAAAGCGCCGCACCGGCTCATCCTGAATGTGGAGTCCTTGTTGCGCGACGTGCTGCGGCTGGGGGAAACCTTGCGACCAGGACATGCCCTGGAGCATGTTGCGGCTTTGCCGACCATGGATGCTGTGGCGCAGATTCATGAACGGTGGTCTACGGATCTCAATGCGACCCATACACAGCGCATAATCGAGAAATATGGCGACGATCTGCCGGAGCCCCTCTTTCCGGGAACGGACTCGATCTTCCCCATCACGACCGTCACGGAGCTTCTTGAGGAGGGGCGCGCCATGCACCACTGCGTTGGAGGCTACATTCAGACGCTAAGGACATCGGATACATATATTTACAGAATGATGCGTCCAGAGCGGGCGACGATTGAAATACATCGTCTCGCTGACGGCAAGGCCCGCCTAGGCCAGTGCAAGCTGTCGCACAATCGGAAACCGTCGCCGGAAACCATCGCCGCCGTCAATGCGTGGATCGCGACGATCAACAACAAATGCCTCTATCATGAGAGACTGCTTCACGAATAGCTGGCCGTAAGACAAATATCTACCTGATGAACAAATTACGTCGATATCCTGGTCTCTGATTCAGGTTTTCTCTCGGCCATGGGATGATGGTGAAGATTTTTATTTTTATGGTGCCTACGTCTTTCCAGAAACAAGAGCCTTCAAATAATCTCCCCGGCTGACCAAAACATGCTCGAATAATCTTAAACATATATTTGCGTCATACAAAGCCTGGTGTAGCTCCGACTGTTTCACTTCGATTCCTCTGTTTCTGGCTGCATCCACTAACTTCCCACCACAGATATTCATCGTGCATATCCATGGAAGCTGTAGCGGCATAAAACTACTATCAAACCTAGCGTTATGAGCAACCGCAAAATTCGCATTACAGCAAAATTCAATGAAACCTGGATCATCTTTAAAATAACGTGGGTAGTCGCAACCTCCCCTCAGATTTTTGATTTCGCCAGCCGACAGCCCGTTCACTTCTTGAGCATGTCGGTTCCATTTTTCGACAGGATAGTAATGCCGGACAAACGTATCAGCTATGTCAATTGAATTGCGATCCCAGTCGACAGTGATCATGATGCCGGCAGCGGAGAGAACGGATGTTCCAAAAAATCCGTTCGTCTCAAAGTCAATAACGACACCAATCATGATAGGCTCCAACAATATATTACCAGGCTGCCGCTTGACAGTGTTCTGCGCCTGGATTTGATCATAAGCAATTTGTACTAAATCAGAAGTCAAACTCAAACCACTACCACGCCGGGGGAGACGGTCTCAGGAGAATACGGGTCCGATTCCGCCGCACATCCTGACGAACACCTTCCGGAACTCAAGCAGTTCCGCCAGCTCTCGGGACAACTCCTTGTGGTAGCTGGAATGCCGGGTCGCTTCGTCCAGCATCCGCCTCTTGGCAGCGATCCTGGCCTCGAGAAAAATCAGAAACTCCTGCTTGCATCCGTCCATCGTGATCCCTCACCTCGGATCATACGCGACGGCATGCCCCAGGTCCACCGCGACGCGACCTGTGCCCCATGGGCCAATAGCCCTCCCTTCCCCAGAATTTCCCCGCCAGGAATCGGGTAACATTCCTATGGATCCAGGAAAAACGCGCCGCTGGAAGGCGCTGGCTCGCTCTCCTTAGGCTGGCCATGCGGTGCCGCAGGACCAGAAAGTACCGGGAGGGGTGGCCGTATCACAAAGGCGTTCCATGGAGTGGGCACACACGGGGCTTTTGGACCCCGATGGATATGAAGGACCGCACATGGGGCGGCAGTGGTTGGGTAATTGTCGTTGAGGTGTCGGCAGCAGGGTGGTGAAGAGGAGATGCAGGACGACCACTGTAGGGCAGTATTTTCGATGATCGGATAAGTGTCGGGTAAAGGATTGTCGGGGACGAACTGGAAACGGCGGCCAAAGCGGCCGCCGTTTTTTAACGAGCATGGGATCTGCTGGTCATCGGCCGGGATGACTGTCTCATCCCGGCCGATGTGTGGCTCGGCGTTAGAACGGTGGCCCGAGATCGCCGAGATCATCGTCCTCGAATTCCGCATACGGCTTCCCAGAGGGCTCCGTGCGGAAGGGCTGAGGCCATGAAGGGTCTGGCTGGCCGATTGCCTCCGACTGCCCTTCGTCGCTACCGTAGCGGGGATCGCTCATGAATGGAGGCTGGTCTGGGATTGTCGCAAGTGCCTTTGCGACATCCTCAGGGACAGGAGACGGGGCCGATAAGGTGTCCACCTCGGGAGCCTCTACGACTACGGGAAGCGGCGGTGTTGTTTCAGGTTTTTGTATCTGAGGGTGGAATAATTCCGGGTCCAGGCCGTATTTCGCGATCATCTCGTCGAACGCGTTCATCGATGTCTCCTTTTTTGGGTGTCCCAACCGGTTGGGAACCGCTCCCAACCGGATTTTTAAAAAAATCCATTTATTTTAACCATTTATCCTCTTAAGTGGGAAGTTGGGAAGGTTGGTACTTTTTTCCCTGAAGCCCCCAATAACGGATGTAAAAAAAAGCCTCTGGGAGGGGGGGGAGGAACCGGGGGACCAAAAAAAAAGAACATCCTTTTTTCCTTCCCAACCTTCCCAATATTCCCAACCATGCCATAGCTACTTAAAATAATTCCATTTTTTTCTATTTTCCTGGTTGGGACTGGAAAAAATCCTGTCCCAACCAGTCCCAACCGCCAGGGCCTCTTTGCCTAGCTCAGCAGCGGGTCGTCCCCCAGACACTTGTCGATATCGTCCAGGTCGAGTTCGAGCACCTTGGCCAAGGTGGGCTTCTGGAAAACGTATGCGCCGGTTGCGGCTCCTCCGATTTTCACGGTTTTTTGCAGCCCTTTGCCCCGAGTGTCACGCAACAACCATCCCCGATCGGCCCATGTCTTAATCATGGCCGCTACCTCGAAATCATGGCCGATTACCCCATCCAGCGTGGCACGAGTCAGCGCCAAGAAGCCCCATTTCGGCGGCTTGTCCCAGCGCCCTGCCCAGCCCTGATGGGGCTCTACCGGGCTCCCCTGCGCGTCGAGCTTGTGGCGGCCGTAAAACTTGGCCTGGTTCGACACGGCCCAGGACCAAAGGGCTTTCAGCGCTTCAGTCGCCAAATCAGCCTGCTGCGCGCCCTGCATCACCGAGGGCCAGATCTCGTCGAGGATATCTGCGATTGGCCTCGATGGCTTCAGATCCGGCAAGGCCGCATGGATCAAGGGGATGGTGGTGGCCAGGAACGCAAAAATCTCCGACAGCCGAGTGGCAACGCCCCCCACCCCGCCGGTCTTTTCTGCGTAAAGGCTGAGCATCTCGCGGTGTGCCGTACGCCAAAGCGGCCAATCCTCCTCATGATCCAGAATGAACTGAACCACCTTGGGACCAGCATGCCCGTAGTTCGCCTTCACCGTCATGTTCAGTTCCTGGACCATTTGCGCTTGATCACCTTCTCCGAACGGAGTTCCCCAGAGGCTTAAAACACGCCCTTTTGCTCCACCATGGCCTTTTGCATAATCCACGGCACTCTGTTCGCCTGTCGACAGCAAAATGGACTCCCATGAACCTGTTTCTCGAGTGCCTGTGAGTGAACCACGGCCTTTACCCTTGCCTGACACGAAGCGGTAGATGAAGTCTCCGATCACATCGCTTGACCTGGCGTTCTTTGAGTCATCCAGGATCATCGGAAGACCGTTCAATAGAGCTGCCGTGCGCTCGAACCATACATCCGTCGCGTCCCACGTGTACAGAGCGCTCGTTTTACTGCGTTCATCCGGGTTGCCCCAGGCAGCTGCGCACAAGCGAAGTGCAGAGCTCTTACCCTTCGAGGTCTCCCCGGCCAGGTCGACGATGAAATTGGCCGCCCTCATGATCCGCAGGAACGGAGTCGAAAGCGCGGCCATGACCATGGCGAACACCTTGGCGAAGACGTAAATTCCGTTGACCAGGCCAACCCATTCCGCCAAATCGCCACGTGCGTGGAAGCCCGTGGCCACCTGTTCGTCTCCGGCATCTTGGGGGCGAAAAAGCACCTGTTCCTCGTTATCTCTGCCTGACGGCATCAGCAAAGTCTCGCCCCACAGGAACGCTTCGTCGGACTGCCATCCGAGTGATGCGCTACTCTTGATGAGCGGGATGGTCAGCTCATTGGCGACCTCGAACGCGTCCAGGTATGCGACAACCACCTTGGCCCGGATACTGGTCACCGGCAGGCCAAAGTCGCACAGGACCAGGATCTCGCGAGTGTCCGCGATCACCCGGCGCGGGACAATCCGGGTGTTCCACCGACCGTCCTTGTACCAAACGACCTCGACGAACTCAGTCGCGGCCACCAGGTCGTGCGAACGGCTGGCCAGAAGCACTGGGACTGGGCAGACCGGGACCTCGATGATCTTGTCCTTGACCTCCTCCAGGCGGACGACGCCTTTATCCATCGAAATGCGGTACCCTGCTGGAGTCACGATGCCCGCCGGGATAGGGGCATCGTGAAGAAGTTCCTCCAGTATTTCCGGTATCATAGCTTGGCCGCTGGGGTGCCCGAGCACGATAGGGCTCTTGACCTTTGCCCAACTCGGGCAGGTCGCGCAAAAGGGTTCGCCGCCCAAGGCCGTGCGGATGTTCTGGCAGGTCCGAGGCCCGGCGTTCTTGAGGGAGTCCGCGATCTTCTTGTCGGTCTCGCCCGTGTTGTACCCGGGGTAAGGTTTGCTTAAAGCGTGGGAATGGGCGTGGCCGTTCTTGCACCGGGCCACGATGCTGATCGCGCCGTACCATTCAGGCTGCGCCAGGGTCGCGGCGTCATCGCGGCAGTGCCGCAGCCAAGCGCATCCGTTCATGATTTTGTCGAAGTCCGCAGGGGGATAGTCGGCGTCCGCAGGAAAGGGCCGACAGCTTTTCGTGGTTGCCGGGATCTCGCGTTCCTCTGGCTTCAAGGACAGCAGCAAGTCTTCGATTTCCACCGGGTCGTGACGCGCCGCCGGGTCGTGGTAGATGACCCGGACAGGCCGAGGGTCACTGGGAATCTTCAGGTTCACCGAACCCGGAATCCGCAGGAGCCGGTCCAAATTGCCCGTCGAGTCCAGGCGAAATCCGCGAGCTCGTCCGGCCTTGTTGACCACTCCCTGCCAATCTGCGGAAAGGCGCATGGCCACATCCCGGTCCGTGTCCGAAGAAAACTCCCACGGGTTCTTGAACAACCAAAAGGGATAGATGCCACCGCCCGAATGGACGATGATCGTCGGCTTCAGGGGCAGCGAGAAAACCAAGTCCAGGGCCGCATCAAGGTCAGGAGGAAGATTCTGTTCCTTGTGGCCCGGCCCGGCGATGTCCAGATCGAACCAAAGGCCCGGGATCGCGCTCGTCGTCTCGGCCTTTCCCCGACTGCGCGGGCCGGTCTGTTTCGGCTGGAGACCCATCTGAAGGTAGACGGCCTGTCCCGCCTGGCTCAGGGCCTTCACGGCCTGCTCGACTGGGTCGAAGCCGCCTGCCAGTGCGAAGTTGCGGGTCTTCTTGTCCGGGAGGGCCCAGATATTCAGATATCCCCGTGTGACAAAAGGCCAGAGGGCCAAAAGGAAATCGGCTGTCCCCGTAGCAAAGGCAGGCAGCAGGCCCTGCGTGCTCGTTTTATCGTTCGACATTGCATAGCTCCGTAGTTGATTTTTGTTTTCATAATCGCTCCTGAATGGTTTTTAATGTGATCTTGTGTTTTTCATGGTGTTTCGAGTCGTTTTACATGTCGCACCTCCGTCTTCCCCGCTGATTTCGCCACTACCGCGCACGCGACCATAGACCAGCGCAGATCGGCTTTCAGGCGGCAAAAAACAATTGGGATGTAATTCCCCTGGCGGGGCGGTGAGGTCGAATGGGCCTTTCGGCCTGAGGGCTCCGGGCGCGGTCGCCCGTTGCGCAATGGATGCCGCCGAAAAGGCAGGCGGTTGAGGATAATTTTCTAGGTACTCCCGAGCCGCGAGTCAAGGAGAAAGACGCAAAAAATTCAAAAAAATATTGTTTGCCGTCATAAAAAATTATTATAGACCAAATAATGCCTGTATAATGTAAAATTATTGTACACTTATTTCATTCACATCCGTAGTATCGAGTCATTCCTCGACCAAGCAACAGCTCAAGATACGATATTGACACAGCTTTGTGAGTCACCATAATCCCACTCTATGAGCACTACACAATTAGCCGCCGTGGCAAGCAACTCCATTTACTTTCCATTCGGACCCCATGCCTTTCCCGGAGGCCCAGGTGGAAAGCGAACTCGAAGCCGAACTCGGCCGCCCGCTCACCGCTAAAGACGTCGCCCGCCTTCTGGCCCTTGATTCCCGGACCGTCCGGAAATATGCTGCTCTCCTTGGCGGTGTCGAGGTCATTCCTGGGCGCTGGGCGTTCTTTGAAAACCGAGTGAAGGAGGCTCTGAATGCCAGCGCTTTGCAAACGAAGGGGCGCGTCCAGGTGGCGTGCCCAAGTCAAGGTCAACGGGAAGGTGGTGGCCAGCCAGTGGTTCGGGACCGGACCACGAGGCGGCCAAGAATACCGAAGGGCAATCGGATGGGAGGAGGAGAACAAGAAACGGCTGGAGAAAACTCCAATCGGCACGGTCTCTTTGACCCTGCTTGACTGGGCGAACCAGTACCTGGATTTCGCCAAGGAGCGACATACGATCAAGACCTACAAGGAAAAGGCCAAGGCCTTCAAGGAACTGCTCAAGATCGTCACCCCGGATACCCCGCTTGAGGGGGTATCCACGTCAGTGGCGCTGCGGCACCTCAGGGACCAGGCCCGGTCGAGAAGCGGTAACGCTGCGAACAAGGACCGCAAGAATCTGGTCACGGCGTGGAACTGGGGACGGAAGTATCTCCCGGGCTTTCCAGGCGGGAACCCGTTCCTGGATGTCGACCGCTATCCCGAAACGCGCCACCCGCGTTATGTCCCGCCAGTTGCGGACTTCGAGAAGGTGTTTGACCAAGTTGAGGGGCAAGACAGGGTTATGCTCACGGCCTTCCTGCACCTCGCGGCCCGGAAAAACGAGGTCTTTAGGATGACGTGGGCGGACGTGGACTTCCCAGGGAACCGGATCCGGCTGTGGACACGAAAACGCCGGGGCGGGAATCTGGAGGCCGACTGGGTGCCCATGACGAGCGAACTGAAGGGCGTATTGCTGCGGTGGTGGGAAGATCGGCCGATCAAAGAAGCGACTCAAGTCTTCGTCTGCCTGGATAACACGCCGTTTTGCGAGGGATACTATGGCAAGCCGTTCCTGAAGCGAACCCAGTTTATGCGCCGGATGTGCGCTCGGGCCGGGGTTCAACGCTTCGGGTTCCATGCCATCCGGCACTTGACCGCGACCATCCTGTTCCACGCGGGACATCCGGTCAGTGTGATTCAGCGCATCTTACGCCACAAGCACCCGAGCACGACGGAGCGGTACTTGAGGGATCTGGGTCTGGATGCGGCCCGTGAGGCGCTTGAGGATGGTCTCAGCAAGCGCGGCCCGGCCCGAGTTCATGAACTCAAGCCCAAAGGGGTGGAAGTTGAGCACGGATAAAAAAAGACCCCAGAGTGGCCGCTCCGGGGTCTCGGGATATCCACCGGGGATATCCACGGGGTATCCATAAAGGGTGTCCTGGGTTAACCCTTTGATTTTCCTTGGCGTCCCCAACCGGGTTTGAACCGGTGTTATCGGCGTGAGAGGCCGACGTCCTAGGCCACTAGACGATGGGGACGCATATGGTGGGCCGTGCTGGGATCGAACCAGCGACTCTCTGCTTAAAAGGCAGATACTCTACCGGCTGAGTTAACGGCCCACGCGGAAACAGGCTCTCTAATCCCATGCCTGGCCCCTGTCAAGGGCTTGTTCCGCGCGGCCAGCTTCCCGCTGCCCGGCCACGCTGCAATGTTTAATCAAATCCGGCCCCGGCGTCCACCGGAATTTGCGCGGCCACGCCGGGGCGCGGCTGGCCGGCCGTCCGGTCCTGGCGGCACGGGCGGCCCTAGTGGCACGGACGGCCTGCGTGTCCTGGGCGGGGGGGCGGATGGCGCCCCGGAAAAGGCCTCGACCGGTCAGGAGCCCCTCTTGCCGGGAACGCCGGGCCTGAGGGTGCGGCCCGGGGCCGCCGCAGATTCCCCTGGCGCGCCGGACGCCCCGGGTATATGAGCCCTGGGCATGGATATGGCCGAACTGTGGCGCACCCTGGGGTGGCCCCTGACCCGTCTGCTGCTGTCGTTGTCCGTGGGCCTTTTGGTGGCCAACCTCATCGAGGCCCTCAACTGGACCCGCTTCATGGCCCGCTTCGCCGCGCCGCTGATCCGCGTGGGGCACATGAAGGACGTGGTCGGGGCCAGCTTCTCCATGGGCTTTTTCTCCGGCATGGCCGCCAACACCATGCTCGCCGAGGCCTATGCCGAAAAGCGCCTCACCCCGCGCGAACTGGTCCTGGCCAACCTCTTCAACAGCCTGCCCACCTATTTCCTGCACCTGCCCAACATGTTTTTCATCACCGCGCCCTTTCTGGGCTCGGCGGCCTTCCTCTATGTGGGCCTGACGCTTCTGGCCGCCGTGCTGCGCACCCTGGGCATCCTGTTCGTCGGCCGCCTGCTCCTGCCGCCCCTGCCCGAGGGCTGCGTGGTCTGCCACCTGGGCGAGGACCGGGTGACCCTCAAAAGCGCCCTGAACAAAAGCTGGACCCGGTTCAAGCGCCGCATCAGGACCATCGCCCTGTTCACCGTCCCCACCTACGTGGGCATTCATTTCATGAGCGTCTACGGGGTGTTCGGCTATCTGGAGAAGTTCGTGTCCGAACATCTGGGGGGCATGCCCTGGCTGTCGCCCCAGGCCGTGAGCATCGTCATCTTCCACATGGCCGCCGAGTTCACGGCCGGGCTGGCCGCAGCCGGGGCCCTGCTCGGCGCGGGCGACCTGGACGTCAAGCAGGTGGTCATGGCCCTTCTGGTGGGCAACGTGCTGTCCACGCCCATGCGCGCCTTCCGCCACCAGTTTCCCTATTACGCGGGCATCTTCAAACCGGCCATGGCCGTAAGGCTCATCGCCTGGAACCAGGCCTTCCGGGCGGCAAGCATCATCATCGTGGCCGCGGCCTATTTTTATCTGGGCTAAGCCCTTGAGGCCGGGCTTGCCTTGCGGTTCGCCCCGGGGCACATTCCGGACGTCTTCATCCACTCACCGTCAACACGGCCGCCCCTGCCCGGGCCGGCCCCAACCATGCCGAGGTGGCCATGATTCCCGGTTCCCCAGCTCCGACTCCCGCGCAAAGAACCGTCAAGGTCCGGATGACCGGCGGCCCCCTGGACTATCTGCGCCTGGCCCTGCGCGTGCTGTTCTGGGGCCTGGTGCTCTTCGTGGCCTACACGGCCTTGGAGTCCGACGGCTTCAGGGACAAGGGACAGGTGGCCTATCTGGACGCCGATTTCGAGGAAGTGGCCTGGGAGGACATCGGCGCGGACGATTCCGTGGTGGGGCTGGTGGACCTGTCCGGGACGATCGCGAGCTTTGCCGATTCCGATGTGCTTGGGGGCAAAGGCGGGGCGGTGACCCCGGACGCGGTGCGCGACGCCCTGTCGGTCATGCGTGCGGAAGGGGGGCTGTCCGGGCTGGTGATCCGCCTCGAGACCCCGGGCGGCGAGGTGGCGGCCTCGGATGAAATCCGCAACATCCTGGCCACCTTCAAGGCCCGGGAGGAAATCCCCCTGTATTTTTATACGAGCTTCGTCCTGGCCTCGGGCGGCTACTACGCGGCCTGCGCCGCAGACAAGGTGTTCGCGGCCAAAAACGCCGAGGTGGGCAGCATCGGGGTGATCGTCGAACTGCTCAACTTTCACAAGCTGGCCACGGACACGTTGGGCGTGGACATGAAAGTCTACAAGAGCGGCGAATTCAAGGACATGGGCAATCCCTTCCGGGCGCCCACCCCGGCCGAGGAGGGCCTTTTGGCCCGGGACGTCCGGGAGAGCATGGACGAGTTCGTGGCCGAGGTGGCCAAGAGCCGCAACATCCCGGCGGACGAGGTGCGCTTGAAGCTGGGCACCGGAGAGATCTGGAGCGGCAGGCGGGCCAAGGAGCTGGGGCTGGTGGACGAGGTGCTGTATCCCGAGGAGCTGGCCGCCCGGCTCAAGGCCGAGACGGGGGCCAAGGGCGAGGTGTTCTATGCCGCTTACCAGCCGCCCAAGGGGCTGTGGCATACCCTGGAGTCCGGGATGTCCGCCGTTCTGTCCGCCGCCCTGCCCAGGCTGCCCCTGCCGGTCTCCCGTAAGGGGTTCCATTCGCCCCGTCTTTACTATCTGCTGCAGCGGTAGCCGGTTGCGCATGGGGCCATGCCGGGCGGGCCGTGGGATTCCGGCGCCCGCCGCGAGTGTCGCGTCCACGAAAAGCGCATATGGCGTTTCGTAAGCAACAAACTAAAACCATTGATTTTTCTTAAAAAATACTATCGTATTTTTCAAGGGACGTGACACTAGCCGTCCAGGCCCAGGCGCAGGCGTTTGATGGTGTTTTGGCGAAAGAGCATCTCCGTCTCCAGGCGCAGCTTGTCCTGCTGGGCCTCGAAGATCTCCTTGGGGAAATAGACCCCGTTTTTGAAATCCTCCCGGGCCCGCAGCTCCCGGATGCGCTCCTCCACGACCGCTTTTTCGGCCGCAAACGCCGCCATTTCGGTCTCGGCGGCGGCGATGGCCTGTTGCGTGTCCCCGTCCATGCTTTCCTCGCCTAAAAGACCCGCAGGGTCTTGATGTTCACGAATTCCCGGATGCCGAACTCCGACAGCTCCCGGCCGTAGCCGGAGTTTTTCACCCCGCCGAACGGCAGGGCCGGTTCCGACTTGGTCATGCCGTTTATGGTCACGGTCCCGGCCTCAATGGACCGGGCCATGGCCCGGGCCGCATCCACGTCCGCCGTCCAGATGCCCGCGCCCAGGCCGTAGGGCGTGTCGTTGGCCAGAAAGAGGGCCTGCCGCGCGTCATCGGCCACGAAAAGGGCCGCGGCCGGGCCGAACAGCTCCTCGGCGTAGGCCGGCATCCTCGGGGCCACATCGGTGAGGAGTGTGGGCTCATGATAGAAGCCCGGGCCGGGAACGGCATGGCCGCCCAGGAGCAGCCGCGCCCCCATGTCCAGGCATGTCCCGATCTGGGCCGACAGGGTCTGGCGCAGGTCGTCCCGGGCCATGGGCCCAAGGGTGGTTTCCGGGGCCAGGGGGTCGCCCGGCACGTAGCGGGACATGGCTTCCACGAGCAGCTCGCTGAATCGCCCGGCCACCGGCCGCTCCACGATGAACCGCTTGGAGGCGATGCACACCTGGCCGCAGCCCTGGAGCCTGGCGGCGGCCCCGGTGCGGGCGGCGGCGGCCAGATCCGCGTCGGCTAACACGATGCACGGGTCCGACCCGCCAAGCTCCAGCACGCTTTTTTTCAGATGCTTCCCGGCCAGGGCGGCCACGGATCGCCCGGCCCGCACGCTGCCCGTCAGGCTCACCCCGCGCACCCCCGGATGGGCGATGACCGATTCGACGAGATCCAGCGGGATGAGCAGCGTCCGGAAGACGTGTTCCGGGAATCCGGCCCGCCGGAAAAGCTCCTCCACGGCCAGGGCGCAGCCGCAGACACTGGGGGCGTGCTTGAGAACCACGGTGTTTCCGGCCATGACCGCCGGGGCCGCGAAGCGGATGGCCTGCCAGAAGGGAAAGTTCCAGGGCATGATGCCCAAGACGGTCCCCAGGGGCTCGAAGGTCACCAGGGACTCGGCCGCAGCCGAGCGGACCGGCGCGGGGGCCAGCATGGCCTCGGCGTGCTGGGCGTAGTACGTGCAGACCTGGGCGCATTTTCTGACCTCGGCCTCGGCCTCGCGTACGAGCTTGCCCATCTCGGCGGTGATCAGCCGGGCATGGCTAGGGGCCTCGGCGATGAGCAGCCCGGCCAGGGCGGTCATGCACCGGGCCCGCTCGGCGAACGGGGTCCGGGAAAAATCCCTGGCGGCGTGCGCCACGCCGTCAAGGATGGCCGCGCACTCGGCCGGGCCGTGTTCGGGGTAGTCCCGGATGAGCTGCCCCGTGGCCGGATTGACGCTTTGCACCGTACATCCTCCCTGGCAAGAAAGCCGCGCCGGGGAAGGGCCGTTGGCCGTCTTTCCCCTGCGCAAGGTCCGCCTTGTACCCCTTTCGGCCGCACATGGCGAGTCCGGGGAGGGGGCGGAGCCGGTGGGTGCTCCTCGGTCTGATGTCCTTTACAATACACACTGTAGTGCGTATTTTCACTGTCCATGAAGAGCGCCGAGCTTGTCAGGATTCTTGAGGCCGCCGGGTTTGTGCATGTGGGAACCCGGGGCAGTCATTGGAAATTCCGGCACCCCGACGGCCGCATGACCATCGTCCCGCACCCGAAGAAGGATTTGGGCAAGGGGTTGGTCCACAAGATCCTGTACAAGGACGCCGGGCTGGGCGCCAAGGAGGAATAACCATGTATTTCCCTGCCGCCGTGTTCATCGAAGAGGGCAAGGCCTATGGCGTGACCCTGCCGGACATCCCCGGTTGCAACACCGCCGGGGACAGCCTGGAGGAGGCCCTGGCCAACGTCCAGGAGGCCGTGGAGCTGGCCTGCGAGGGCCTGGAGGAGCGTCCCGTTCCCCGGGGGATCGCGGTCCATGCCGCCGACCCCGGCTACGCCGGGGCGGTGTGGGCCATGGTCAACGTGGATATGGGATTTCTGGACCGGCGCACGGTCCGGGTGAACATCACCCTGCCGGCCGGAACCCTGGCGGAGATCGACCGGGCCGCCCGGGGGAGGGGACTTTCGCGTTCGGCCTTTCTGGCCCATGCCGCCCGGCGCGAGATGGCCAGGGCCTAGTGTCGCGTCCACGAAAAGCGCATATGGTGTTTCGTAGGCAACAAACTAAAACCATTGATTTTTCTTAAAAAGTACTATCGTATTTTTTAAGGGACGTGACACTAGGGCCGTGTCCTGTGGATGCGTCCCTGCGGATTTCGAATAAAACGGTTTGAAACACTTCGTATTTCTTGCAAATACGGACATATGTTTCAAGGGACGCGGCACGGGCCGTCCGGGCCGCAGTCGCGTCCGGGGGCCGTCCCCCCAACGCAGTCGCCCCGCCGCTCCTTCCGGGCAGCCCGGCGCACGGCCCGGAGATTGACGCCGGGGCGCGCATCCATTATGTGCCAGACCGACCTTTCACGCCACGCCATTAACGCGGTCTGGCCGCCACGCACCCCCGGAGTCAGATGGATACGTCGGTCATTCGCAATTTCAGCATCATCGCCCACATCGATCACGGCAAGTCCACCCTTGCCGATCGCATCCTTGAAGTCACGGGGCTGTTGACCGCCCGGGACATGCGCGAGCAGTACCTCGACCGCATGGACCTGGAGCGGGAGCGCGGCATCACCATCAAGGCCCAGACCGTGCGCATCCCCTACAAGGCCGCCGATGGCACCACCTACATCCTGAACCTCATCGACACCCCCGGGCACGTGGACTTCAGCTACGAGGTCTCGCGCAGCCTGTCGGCCTGCGAGGGCGCGCTCCTGGTGGTGGACGCCACCCAGGGCGTGGAGGCCCAGACCCTGGCCAACGTCTATCTGGCCCTGGACCACGACCTGGAGGTCATCCCGGTCTTAAACAAGATCGACCTGCAAAGCGCCGACGTGGAAGGGGTCAAGGCCCAGATCGAGGAGGGCATCGGCCTGGACTGCCACGACGCCCTGGCCGTCAGCGCCAAGACCGGCATGGGCGTGTCCGAGGTGCTCGGGCGCATCATCGAGCGGGTGCCGCCGCCCAAGGGCGATGCCGCCGCCCCCCTGCAGGCGCTTATCTTCGACTCCTGGTACGACTCCTATCAGGGCGTGGTGGTGCTTTTCCGGGTGGTCGAGGGCACCATCGCCCTCGGGCAGAAGATCCGCATGTTCTCAACGGGCGCGGTCTACGAGGTCACCAAGCTCGGCGCGTTTTCGCCGGGGCCCGTGGACATTGCGGCCATGGGGCCGGGCGAGGTGGGCTACCTGTGCGCCAGCATGAAAAACCTGCGCGACGCCCGGGTGGGCGACACCGTCACCGACGCCAAAAATCCGGCTACCGCCCCGCTTCCCGGCTTCAAGGACGTCAAGCCCATGGTCTTTTGCGGGCTGTATCCCGTGGAGGCGGCGGAATATGAAATTTTAAAGTCCGCCCTGGAAAAACTCCAGTTAAACGACGCGGCCTTCACCTACGAGCCCGAGACCTCCCAGGCCCTGGGCTTCGGCTTCCGATGCGGCTTCCTGGGCCTCCTTCACATGGAGATCATCCAGGAGCGCCTGGAGCGGGAATTCGGGGCCACGCTCATCGCCACCGCCCCCTCGGTCATCTACAAGGTGGACAAGACCGACGGCACGGTGCTTTTCATCGACAATCCGAGCAAGCTGCCCAAGTCCCAGGAGATCGCCACCCTGTCCGAGCCCTTCGTGCGCATGGAGATCCACACCCCCAACGACTACGTGGGCGGTGTGTTCAAGCTGTGCGAGGAAAAGCGCGGCATCCAGAAGGACATCAAGTACCTGACCTCCACCCGGGTGATCATCACCTACGAGATGCCGTTCGCTGAGATCGTCTACGACTTCTTCGACCGCCTCAAATCCGCCACCAAGGGCTACGCCTCGCTCGACTACGAGATCATCGACCACCGGGCCTCGGATCTGGTGCGCCTGGACATCATGATCAACGGCGACCCCGTGGACGCCCTGGCCACCATCGTGCATCGCGAGAAGTCCTACCACTACGGCCGGGCCCTGGCCCTGCGGCTCAAGCGGTCCATCCCCCGGCAGCTTTTCGAGGTCATCATCCAGGCCGCCATCGGCACCAAGATCATCGCCCGGGAGCGCAACTCGCCCCTGCGCAAGAACGTCATCGCCAAATGCTACGGCGGCGACATCACCCGCAAACGCAAGCTTTTGGAAAAACAGAAGGAAGGCAAGCGCCGCATGAAGCGGATGGGCAACGTGGAGATCCCCCAGGAGGCCTTTTTGGCCGCCCTCAAGGCCGGGGACGACTCCTGACCCGGCCCGGCCACCACATGCCGCATGGACGGCATGGACCGGCCATATGCCTCGACACGCTCCGGAAACGGCCCGGTCCCCGCCCTGCGGCGGGAGGGGACGCCGCCCGGCGCAAGCAAAAGGAAAACGCATGAACCCCAGATGGCACAAGACGCTTCTCGAATACATCGAGGCCCTGGCCGTGGCCCTGGTTCTGGCCCTGGTCATCCGCACCTTCGTGGTCCAGGCCTTCAAGATCCCCTCCGGGTCCATGCTGGAGACCCTGCAGATCGGCGACCACCTCCTGGTCAACAAGTTCCTCTACGGCGTGAAGATGCCCTTTACCGGGTCCACGCTCTTCGACGTGGAGGAGCCCAAGCACGATGATATCATCGTCTTCGAGTTCCCCGAAGACCCGGACAAGGACTTCATCAAGCGCATCATCGGCCTGCCCGGCGACGTCATCGAGATCAAGGACAAAGAGGTCTACCGCAACGGCGAGAAGCTCACCGAGCCCTTCGTGCGCCATACCGACCCGCGCATCACCCCGCGCCGGGACAACTTCGGCCCGGTCACCGTGCCCGAGAACAAGTATTTCTGCATGGGCGACAACCGCGACGAATCCTACGACTCCCGCTTCTGGGGCTTCGTGGACCGGGACAAGATCAAGGGCAAGGCCTGGGTCATCTACTGGTCCTGGAACGGCATCCCCAACGTGCGCTTCGACCGGATCGGCATGCTGGTGAAGTGACGCCATGCCTGTCCGGGTCGCCACCGCCGCACTGCTCGGCATCGACGCCTTTCCGGTCGAACTCGAGGTGGACCTGGCCCGGCAGGGATTGCCGTCCTTCGCCATGGTCGGACTGGCCGAGGGGGCGGTGCGCGAGAGCAAGGAACGGGTGCTGGCGGCGCTCAAAAACAGCGGCTTCAAGCTCCCGGCGGCGCGCATCACCGTCAATCTGGCCCCGGCCGACATGCGAAAGGAAGGCAGCGCCTACGACCTGCCCCTGGCCGCGGCCCTCTTGGCCGCCGCCGGAGTCCTGCCCCCCGGGGCCGCCGAGGGCCTGTTTCTGGCCGGAGAGCTGTCCCTGGCCGGCGAGGTCAAGCCCGTGCCCGGCATCCTGTCCATGGCCGTGCGGGCCCGGGAGATGGGCGCCCGGGGCATCCTGGTGCCCCGCGACAACGCCCGGGAGGCCGCCGTGGTCCGCGACCTGCCGGTCTACGGCCTGACGACCCTCAGCGAGGCCGTGGAGTTTCTAAACGGCCAGCTTTCCCTTTCCCCCGAACCCCTGCCCGAAACCGATCCCGGCCCCGTGCCCGGGGATTTTTTGGTGGACTTCTCCGAGGTCAAGGGCCAGCAGCATGCCAAGCGGGCCGTGGAAATCGCCGCCGCAGGCGGCCACAACCTGCTTTTCGTGGGGCCGCCGGGCAGCGGCAAGACCATGCTGGCCAAGCGCATCCCCACGGTACTGCCCCCCTTGCGCTTCGACGAGGCCCTGGAGGTCACCAAGATCTACAGCGTGGCCGGGCAGCTTCCCCGCCAGGCGGCCCTGGTCGAGGACCGGCCCTTCCGCTCGCCGCACCACACCATCTCCGACGCGGGACTGATCGGCGGCGGCAGCCACCCCCGGCCGGGCGAGGTGTCCATGGCCCACAAGGGCGTGCTTTTTCTCGACGAGCTTCCGGAATTCAAGAAATCCGTGCTGGAGGTGCTGCGACAGCCCCTTGAGGACGGCAAGGTGACCATCGCCCGGGCGGCCATGTCGCTGACCTATCCGGCGGACTTCATGCTGGTGGCGGCTCTAAACCCCTGCCCCTGCGGCTACCTGGGCGACCCGCGCCACGAATGCACCTGCACGCCGCCCCAGGTCCAGCGCTACCGGTCGCGCCTGTCGGGGCCGCTTCTGGACCGCATCGACCTGCAGGTGGAGGTGCCGGCCGTGCCCTACAAGGAGCTGCGCCAGGAGGCCTCGGCCGTGGATTCGGCGGCCATGCGGGGGCGGGTCTTGGCGGCCAGGGATCGGCAGGCGGCGCGCTACGCCGGGGCGGCCATCCACGTCAACGCCGAGCTTACGGGGAGCCGCCTGTCGGCCTGTTGCAGGATCGACGACGAGGGGCATCGGTTTTTGGAGGGCGCGGTGCGGCGGTTGGGGCTGTCGGCCCGGTCGCACACGCGAATCTTGCGCATCGCCCGGACCATCGCCGACCTGGATGGCGACGCGGGCATCAAGGTGGAGCACCTGGCCGAGGCGGTGAATCTGCGGGGGCTTGATCGGCAGCGGGAGGCGTGAGTCCGAAAGCTTTCCGCTTAGACTGCCGCCGGGGGCTTATCCCCGGTTTTTTTTTCTCCAACCGCCCGCCCCATGGCCGCAAGCAGCGCCGTGATCTCGAAGGGCTTGGGCACGTAGCCGTTCATCCCGGCTTCCAGGAACCGCCCCCGGTCGCTCTCCATGGCATAGGCCGTGAGCGCGATGATCGGAATGTCCCGGTCGATGCCCGGCACCTCGCCGTTGCGGATGTGCCGCGTGGCCGCCAGCCCATCCATCACCGGCATCTGGATATCCATGAGCACCAGGTCGAAGGGCGACTCCCCCAGGGCCTTGAGCGCCTCCAGGCCGTTTTGCGCCGCAACGGGCATGTGCCCGCGCCGGGACAGGGTCTTGATCAGGGCCAGCCTGTTGACCGGCTCATCCTCCACGACCAGCACCCGCAAAGGCGGCACGGCCGCATCCTCGTGCGGCGGCGCGGGCAGGGCCGGTTTCACCTGGACCGTCTCACCGCCCGGCGGCCAGAACACGCTGGTGAAGGAAAACGTGCTGCCCGCCCCGGGCGCGCTTTCCACCCGGATGGTGCCGCCCAGCAGTTCCACCACGCTTTTGGCGATGGACAGGCCCAGCCCCGAGCCGCTGTAGCGTTTGGTCAGGTATTCCTCGGCCAGGCTGAAACTGTCGAAAATGGTCCCGTGCTTGTCCGGCGGGATGCCCACGCCGGTGTCGGCCACGGCGAACAGCAGGCAGGTGCCGGAAAAATCCCCGCCCACCCGTACCAGCCCCCCGGCCCGGGCCGCCGCCGTCTCCAGGGGGGCCACGCCCACGGTCACCGATCCGGCCTGGGTGTGGCGCAGGGCGTTGCCCACCAGGATGTTGATGACCTGGCGCAGGCGGAAATCGTCGCCGACCAGCTCGTCGGGCACGGCCGGGTCCACCTCGAAGCGCAGGAGAAGCCCCTTGAAGGCTGCGGCCACGGCGTGGGTCCGGTGCAGGGAGTCCATGAGCCCGCGCAGGGAAAAGCCGCGCAGGACCGGTTCCAGGGCCCCGGCCTGGATGCTGGCCAGCTCCAGCAGATTGTCCACGATCTGGGTGAGCCGGTCTGCGGATTCGCGGGCGATTTCCCAGTATTCCCGCTGTTCGGCGGAAAGCTCCTCGGTCAGGGCCAGTTGCACCATGCCCATGATGCCGTTGATGGGCGTGCGCAGTTCGTGGCTCATGTTGGCCAGAAACTGGGTCTTGGCCTCGTTGGCGGCATCGGCCAGCCGCTTGGCCCGGTGCAGTTCGTCCTCTTCGCGCTTGCGCACGATGGCCAAGCCGAGCAGCACGGCCATGCGGGACACGGTGCGCACCTCGTGCTCGCCATAGCCCCCCGGGGCGTTGGCCAGGGCGATCTGCCCCAGGATGCTGCCCTCCGTCACCACGGGGACGCTCATGAAGTTCTCCAGGGGCACATGCCCGGCGGGCAGTCCCCGAAAGGCCGGATGGCTGGGCGGGTCGTCCACCACCAGGGACTTGCCGGTATTGAGGGTCACCCCCCACAGGCAGGGGTACGTTCCATCGGGATTCGGCGGAAATTCGGTCTTCACCTGGCCGGGCGCCAGCCTGCACTGGCCTTCGAGCATGTCCGTCAGGGTCAGGCTGGCCAGGTTGCCGGTTTTTTCGTCGATGAACCCGACAAAGCCGTGCTGGCTGCCGGTGACCTGCCGGGCGACGCCGAGCACGATGTCCGACAGGGCCTTGAAGGAGGCCCCGCCGCTCAAAAGCGCCCGGGAGATGGCGGCCACGGCCACGTTGGTCGTTAGTTCGCTGTGCAGCCGTCCCTCGGCGGCCTTGCGCTCGGTGATGTCCTCGGCCGAAAAGAGCAGGCCCGTGACGGCCCCGGCCGCGTCGCGCAGAACCGTGTTGTGGAACAAAAGGACGCGCAGGCTGCCGTCGCGGCGCAACACCTGGTTCTCGTAGGTCTCCCGGGTATCCCCCGAACCGGCGAGGGTCGTAGCCAAAAGCCCGCCCATGGCCGGGCGGGCCTCTTCGGGGATGCAGGTCTCGATCCAGTCCTTGCCGAGGAGCTCGTTTTCATCGAAATAGCCGAGGATTTTCAGTCCTTTGCGATTGATCAGCGTGATGCGGCCGCAGGCGTCCAGCCCGACCATGAGCACTGCCGCGATATCCAGGTAACGCCGGGCCTGTTCCCGCTCCCTGGCCAGGTCCACCTGGGCCCGTTCCCTCTCTTCCAGGGCCCGCAGATAGCTCAGGCCATGGGCCATGTCCCCGGCCAGCTCCTCAAGCAGGGGGATCTCGTCGTCCCCGAAGGCCCGGGCTCCCCGGGCGTCGATGCACAACATGCCGAAGGCGGCGCCGTCCTCGCCGCGAAGCGGCAGGGACACCATGGACAGCGGCCCGTCATGCCCGATGTCCTGCCTCCAGGCCGCCATGTCCGGATCGGCCATGGTGTCCGCCACGACCACGGTGCGGTTTTCCCGGATTGCCCGGCCCACGGGCCCCCGGCCGTGCGGCTGCCCGCCGTCCCACACGACTTTAAATCCCCGCACGGTCTCCAGGCCGATTCCGGCGCTGGCCAGGGGCAGGATCGTTTTGGCCGCATCGTCTTGGGCCACACCCACCCAGGCGGCGTGGTAGCCGCCGATCTCCACGATGGCCCGGCACATGTCGCCGAGAAGCTCCTGCTCGCTTTTGGCCCGCACCAGCACGTGGTTGCAGGCGCTTAGGGTCTTGAGCGCCCGGTTGCTGCGGGACAGGGCCTCGTTGGCGGCGGTGCTCTCCCTGGTCTTGACCGCCACGGCCGCGGCCAGCCGTTCCTGCCGGTTGACCACGAAGTAGGTCAGGGTACTCAGCAAAAAGACGATGCACAGGCTGCCGATGGCGAACACCGCCAGCCGGGAGGACACGGCCGCGTCCCATCCGCCGCGCCAGACGGCCGCCAGTTCCCAGTATCCCTCGGGCAGAGCCACCCGCATGATGACCGGGTCTTCGGAAAAGATGGCGGCATCTCCGAAAAAGACCTGGCCTTCCTCACTTCGCAGGGCCAGGAGCACCCCGTCCATTTCCCGGGTGATTCCGGCCTCGGCCAGGATGTCCGGCACGTCCAGGGCGATGTTGGTCATGCCCCAGTAGACGCCGTGCAGGTACACGGCCTTGCGGGCCACCAGCCCGAGCCCGCCGCGCAAAAGCTCGAAGGGGCCGCTGATCACGATGTCCCGTGATTCCACGGCCAGGCGATAATCCTCGCGGCCCTTGGGGCGCGGATCGTTGGCCAGGTCGTGGCCGATGAGCAGCTGGTGCTGCTCGGGCGGGTAGGACATGTCGATGATGCCGTTCGGGGCCACGGACAGGGAGCGGATGCCCGTATCGCCGCCGACGAGGCCTGCGGCGAAAACGGGGAATTCCCCAAGGGTGTGCCCCGTGAGCAGGTTGGCCTCCACGAAGGCGGCCAGGCCGCCCAGGCGGGTCAGGCGGTTGGTGAGCAGGGATTCCAGGGCCACGTGCTGGATGTCGCAGCGGGCTTTGAGTTCTTCGCGTTTTTCGGCCACCACCCGGGCCTTGAAGGCGCCGGCGGCGAAGATCCAGGCGATGCACAGGGCCAGGGCCAGGGATAACGCGGCCAGGAGCGATTTGCGCCGGGGTTTTGGAATATAGGGGAGGGCCCTGTTCATGTCGTCTGTACCAGCACCGAAAGCCAGAACCGCGGTCGTGGCAGGATGCCATGCCCTAGTAAAAAAGTTAGCAAGGATATCCCACAAAAACAAGCCGGGGCGTTGTCCGGAAACCTATTCTCCACAAGTGGCGGATAGCTGTGGCGTCTACCTCGTTCCGAGTCATGTTTTTTTGTGCACATGAAGGACGGAATGCATTTTTCGAAATGCGCACATGGAAGATGAAGCGGAGTGAATGCACATCCTGTAAAACACGGGCAGGTCATTTTTCAGGAGAGGAAAGGGATGCTCTTACAGTTTCCCCCACAGTCCGGATGTCCGGGCCGGGTGAGCACATCCCCGGCGGTGCGCCGCCTGAAGGACAGGCCCGGATCATATCTGAAAACCGCAAGGATTTCTGGCTGGTTTCAAAAATCCGTGACGCGTCAGTCCTGCGCCATGTCCCGTTCGGGGGAGGCGGCCGGATTCGGCGCGGGCGGCGGCACGATGCGCCGGTACCAGGCCAGGCACAGGCAGGTCATGGGCAGGGCGATGAGCAGGCCCAGAAAACCCAGGAGCTTGCCCCAGACGGACAGGGACAGAAGCATCAGCACCGGCGAGAGCCCCATGGCCTTGCCCATGACCCGCGGCATCAGGATCACGTCCTGGATGATCTGGGCGATGATGAAGACCAGGGCGATGAGGATCAGGACCGTGGGGAACCCCATGTCGGTCTCCAGGGAATGCAGGAGCCCGAGCAGGATGGCGACGGGCACGGCCAAAAGCTGGAGATAGGGCACCATGTTGAGGGCCCCGGCGAAAAGCCCCAGGGGAATGGCCAGGGGCAGCCCGATAAGCGAAAACCCCACGGCGCACACCACCCCCACCACCGAGGCCAGAAGGGCCTGGGCCCGGAAGTAGCGGTTCATGTAGGCCTCGAAGTCCGAGGCGAAATGCATGGCGATCTCGCGGTGTCCTTCGGGCACGTAGTCGCGCCAGTGCCGCACCTTGCCGTAGTCGAAGAGCAGGAAGACCAGGTACAGGCCGATGACGAACACCCCGGCAAGCCCCAGGAGCAGGTTGGCCGTGCCGCTGATGACCCCCCACACCCCGGGCAGGACGCGGCTGGCGGCCTCGCGCAAAAGGCCCACCACGTCGTTTTGGGCGAACCAGGCCCGCACGTCGTCCCGGGCCGAAAAGTCCTTGATGGCCTGCCAGATGTCCGGGGGCAGGCGGTCGGCGGCCCGCCGGGCCAGATCCGAATTGCCCATGACCTCGGACAAAAGCCGTCCCATGCGGCTCATCTCGCCGGCGACCATGGGGGCCACGAGCACAAGAAGGCCCAGGGCGGCCAGGGCTACCGCCAAAAGGGCGGCGATGACCGCCGCGGGGCGGTTTTTCAGGCGGCGCTCCAGGAGGTTCACCAGGGGATTCAAAAGATAGGCCAGGACCAGGGCCACGGCGAACGGAGCCAGCACGTCGCTGAGGTAGGCCAGCAGGCGGACGGCGGCCCATACGAGCCCCGCCGTCAGGGCCAGGCGCACCACGCGGTCGAAGGTGAAGGGTTTGTCGTCGAACACGGTGCCTCTCCTTGGTTTCCGGGGGCCGGGATGGACGTCTGGTTGCGGCCGGGTGAGGGCTTGACTTTTTGGCCGTTTCGAAGGATTTTTGTCCGACTTTGGGCGACAATTCACATACTGGCCACAAGGAGACCGGACCATGAGCGTCATTAGCGAACTGATCACCAATATGGGGCATTCCAGCGAACAGGCCTTCTACGGCGTCCCGGCCATCTACATCTACATGGCGATCATCGTGGCCGTGGCCTTCTACCGCATCCGCCAGTTCAGCCAGGAAGACCACCACTAGGCCCCGCGCCACGCGCATCCCGCTTTTTCACCGGCCCGGAGGGGATGGCCTCTCCGGGACGGTTTTTTTTGCCGCGCCCGCTTCCCGGCCTGCTGCCCCCATGCCCTTCCCGCGCCCTGCCGGGCGGCCCGCTCCGCGTCCTGCCATCTCTACCCGATGCAGGGGCATGTTGCCAACGCCGCCGGACGCTTCCGGTGAGGCGTCCCCGCCGTCCGTGATGCCGTCCGTGATGCCGGGCCGCGCTTCACAACCGTCCCCGGGTTTGGCATGATCCGCGACCGGCGGGGTCTTTTTCCGGCGTCGCCGCAAAGGATGTTCCATGCCCGCCCCACCCTCCCTGTCCGGCGTGTTCGCCGCCCTGTTCGCCTTCGTGTCCTGGGGGCTTTTACCCGTCTATTGGAAGGCCCTGGCCGACGTTGCGCCCCTTGAGATCCTGTGCCACCGCCTGGTGTGGTCCGTCGTGGCGGCCGGGGCGGCCCTGGCCTGCCTGGGCCGGATGGGCGAGGCGCGGCGGGTGCTGGCAAGACGCCGGGACGTGCTGCTCATGGCCTCCTGCGGTCTGCTTTTAGGCGTCAACTGGCTGCTTTTCATCCAGGCGGTCAATTCCGGGCACGTGGTGGAGGCCAGCCTGGGCTATTTCATCAATCCCCTGGTGAACATGGTGCTGGGGGCGATCTTTTTCCGCGAACGCCTAAGCCGCCTCCAGGCCGTGGCCGTGGTCCTGGCCGTGTGCGGCGTGGGGGTCAGCGTGGCGGCCCACGGCCGGCTGCCGTGGATCGCCCTGGCCCTGGCCGGGACGTTCGGGGTGTACGGGCTTTTGCGCAAGCTGATGCGGGTGGAGTCCCTGCCCGGGCTTTTTTTCGAGACGGCGGTGCTGGGCATCCCGGCCGGGATCTACCTGTGGGGGCTTTGGCAGGATGGCGCCGGGGCCTTGGGGCATCTTGGACGGACCACGGACGTGCTGTTGCTCACGGCGGGCGTGGTCACGGCGGCCCCGCTTCTGGCCTTCGCCTACGCGGCCCGCCGGCTGCGCCTGACCAGCCTGGGCATCCTGCAATACATCGCGCCCTCAAGCATGTTCCTGCTCGGGGTCCTGGTCTACGGCGAGCCCTTCGATGCGGCCCGGGCCGCCACCTTCGCCTGCATCTGGGCCGGGGTGGCGGTCTACACCTCCGATGCGGTCATGGCCCTGCGCCGGGTGCCGGGGAGCCGGGCATAGGGCTCGGGGCGGACCGGCCGCCCGGGGATCACGCGGCCCGTGTCCGCGTTTCATCCTGAAAGGCTCCACCGCTCCGGGCTATTGGTCGCCCAAAAGAAGCGGCACCGTGGCCGGGACGACCGGTGCCGTGCCCGGCATGGGCACATGCCAGACCCCCCGGCCGTGGGTGAAGGCGAAAAGCCGTCCGCTCGTCGCGTCGCGCACCAGGGATTCCGTAATCACGTTGGCGAAGCCGGTGTTCTCCACGGCCCAGGACGCGCCGCCGTTGGTGGTCACGAAGACGCCGAGGTCCGTGCCCACGTAGAGCCGCGAGGGGACATAGGGATCCACGACGATGGAGAACGTCGGCACGTCGGGCAGGGCCGAGGATCCGGACCCCGTGATCTTCGTCCAGGTCGCGCCGCCGTCAGTGGATTTGACCACGTGATGTTCACCGAAATTGGAGCAGGTGGCGTACATGGTCCGGGTGTTGGTGGGATCGAAGGCCAGGGACGAGATGTTCCCCTTGACGGGCTTGGAGTGTGACCCTTTGGTGGATGCCGAGGCCGAGAGGGAGGCCGTGTTGACGCGGATGTGGCCTTTGCTCGTGCCGATGGCCGTCAGGCCGGAGTCGCCCGGGGCCACGGCGATGGCGCTGATGGATGCGCCATCCGGGAGTTCCGTCCCGGCCTGGGTCCACAGGGTCGCGCTGTTGGTGGTCCGCCACGGATACCGGTTGCCGGTCCACAGGATGTCGGGGTTGTTGGGATCCATGGTGAAGACGGTGATGAAGGGGAATGTGTTCGCGTCCTCGGTGATGCCGCTTACGCAGTCGTGAAAAGTGGCCCCGCCGTTGGTGGAGCGTTGCATGGAGAGATTGGTGTATTCGCCGTAGAGGATGTTCGTATTGTTGGGATTGACGGCCACGGCCCCCCCGTCGCCGCCCAGAAGCGTGGTCCAGGCGTTGGGACCGGCGGCCGTGGTTCCCCGGGTGGTGCCGTTGTCCTGGGAGCCGCCGAAAAACGTGTCCCCCCCGGGATAGACCGCGCCGTAGTAGTACTGGGTCACGGACAGGCCGTTATTGAGGCTGGTCCAGGCCACCTGGGGAGGATTTGCGGTGTTGCAGACCGTCTGGGTGACGGCGGCCCTGGCGTTGGCGGTGACGAACATGCCGCCGTCGTTGCCGCTGAAAAGGATCTGGTTGGTCGTGCCGTTGTAGCCGGGGTGGAACACCAGGGCGTGGTGGTCGGCGTGGGTGTAATAGGGGCGATCCGTCTTGGTCCACCAATAGGAGGCCATGCCCCAGGTATGGCCGCCGTCGTCCGAACGGAAGAGGTCGATGCCCCCCGCCCAGACGATGTCCGGGTTTGCCGGGTCCACGGCGATGACGTTGTCGTACCAGCCCTGGTTGGAGAAGTTGTTCGGGTTGTCCGTGCAGGGGCACATGGCGCTTTGCGGGTTGGTCAGGAGCATGTTGGCCGGGACGGTGCAGTCGTTGGTGTTGGTATAGACGGCGTTCCAGGTTGCTCCGCCGTCCACGGACTTGAGCACGGCCAGGAGACCGTTGGTGTAGAGATACTTTTTCGTGGGGTTGTTGTTCGAGGCCAGGGCATAGATGATGTCCGGATTGGACGGCGCGATGGCCAGGGAGGTGCGGTCCATATACTGCTGGGTATGCACCTGGGACCAGCTTGTCCCGTTGTTCGTGCTGCGCAGGATGTAGGCCGTGGGGGATGTGGTCCACATGCCGCAGGCGGCGAATACCCTGTCCGTCCCGGCGTTGTCGCTTACGGCCAGATCGGTGCAGCCGTTGATGGTCGAGGCGTCGTGGACTTGGGTCCAGCTCGTTCCGGCGTTTGTGGACAGGTAGATGCCCTGCCGGGTGGCGGCGTAGACCCGGTTCGAGTCGTTGGGGCTGATCACGATGTCGTTGACGTAATAAAACGCCTCCGTGGCCGTTGCGGACAGCAGGGTCCAACCGGCCCCGGCGCTTGTGGTCTTGAAGATGCCCGCGCCGCGAACGGCGTCGGAATTGCCGAAACCCTCGCCGGTTCCGGCGTAGAGGACGGCGGGATTTTTCGGGTCCATGGCCAGGGAGCATACGGCCAGGTTCGGCAAAAGATCGGTCAGGGGCGTCCAGGTGGTCCCGGAGTCGAGGGTTTTCCAGACGCCGCCGGCCACGCCGCCCACGTACAGGGTGGCGGGCGTGACGGGATCGACGACCACGGCCCTGATCCGGCCGCCGACGTTGCCCGGGCCGACGGGGGTCCATCTGCCCAATACGCCCTGGCGCGAATCGAGGAAGTCCCGCTTTCTCCCGGCCGGGACGAGCCTGTCCAGGCGGGTGGAATAGATGTCCATGCCGTCCATGTGTTTCAGGGCGGCGACATACCGCTCCACGGGGATGGCCGTTTCTCCCACAGGGGCGCGCCGTTCGGCAAAAAAGATCATGGCCTCTTTGGGTTTGTCAAAACGCTTGGGCGGCTTGGCGCGTTTTTTTTGCAAGAGCCGGTCGAGTCGCTCCGTGTCGCTTTCCGCATCGTTTTGGGCGAGTTGCGTGCCGTTTTGCCGGGTCTGGGACGGGGACTGGCTGTTGCCGCATCCGGAAAGGGCGACGGCGATCACAAGGATCAGGAGCACGCCGATGGGCAGCGGCGAGATACGCGGCACGTTGCGTACAAGAAACGGCATGGTCATAACGGGGGCTCCGGGAAAGAAGGTTTGTTGCCGCCAGGGATGCAAGGCCTTGTTTCGTCGTGTCCGCCGGGAGTCCGGGGCGCCGGGGCCCCAGACTTGGCGCCGTCCCGCGACGCCGGGGAGGACACGATGCCCGTGCCTCCAGGTTCGTCTGTCGCCGACCGGCGACAGGTTTTCATTGTCAGCAGCCCGGCTGTCCGGGACGGCCGCAGCAGGAGCGCAGGGAAAAAATCTTGCGCAGGGTGTTGGCGATGACCAATCGGACCTTGGCCCCGAACCTTCCGGGCCGGGCCAGGTTTTCCAGGAAACGGTCCAGGCGTGGGCGAGGCGTTTGGCACATGGGGTTTTTTCCTGCGGCCGGCATGTGGCCGCGTCGACCAGTGGGGGAGATGCAAGGCCCGTCCCGCCTCAGCCCGGCAGGTCCGAGGTGCAATGGCCGCACTTGACGGCCGCCAGGGGGATGGCCGAACGGCAGAAGGGACATTCCTTGGTGGTTGGCGCGGCCGTGGGCGCGGCGCGCAGGCGGTTGACCACCTTGACCAGGAAGAAGACGGCCAGGGAGACGATGAGGAAATCGATGACGGCGTTGAGGAAGACGCCGTAGTTGATGGTGGCCAGCCCCAGGTTTTTGGCCTCGGCCAGGGAGGCGGCGGGCGTGTCCGAGAGGTTCACGAACAGGTTGCTGAAGTCGATGTTGCCCATGAGCCGGCCGATGGGCGGCATGAGCATGTCGGCCACCAGGGACGAGACCACCTTGCCGAAGGCCGCGCCCATGATCAGCCCCACGGCCAGATCCACCACGTTGCCCCGGGCCGCGAACTCCTTGAACTCCTGAATGATCCGCATGGTTCCCTCCCCTCGTCGTTTCCGGATGCGCCCGGTTTCAGGCCGTTCGGCCGCCCCAGTGACGCCTTGCGGCGTTATTCCCCCAGAAGCAGGCTGTTGGCGGCCGGGAGCGCGCTTTTGTAGGTCAGGTAGGCTACGGCGCAGGACACCCGGGCCGAGGTGTACTTGATGCGCATGTAGCCGTTTTCTCCCCAGGACGTGCCCCAGCTGTTGCGCAGGATCCAGTAGCCGTCATTTTCCGCATCCCCGTTGTCGTTCCAACCCACCAGGGCCACGGCGTGGTCGGTTTCGGTATAGGCGCACGGAGAGCCGGGGCAGGTGGTCAGGGTGTCCTCGTAGATGCCGCTTTTGTAAGCGTCGAAGGCGGGGCCGGCGTCGACGGCCGCGTCCACCACGCCGTGGGTCATGATGGCGGTCTTGATGGCGTCGATGTCGTTGCAGCCGCAACGGCCCCAGGAGTTGAAGCGCACCACGGGATCGCCCCAGTGGGTGCAGCTTCCCGGATCGACCGGCGTATACGGGAAATTGGTCTCCCAGGTAATGCCTTGTACGGTCAGGGCCAAAAGTTCCGCATAGTCGTCATCCGAGCCTTCGCAACCGTCGAAGTGGGCGCGGTAGGGGCCGTACGTCCCCAGGCACCAGGCGATGAAGGCCTCGGAAAAATCGGCCGCGTTGGCGTCGTAGCGGCCCATGGCCGCGTTGTAGGCGCCCTCGGCCGCGGCGGTGGCCCCGAAGGCGTAGCAGGAGCCGCAGGCCCCCTGGCTCCGTATCGGTCCGATGTAGGAGCGTCCGTTGCGGTCGCGCCAGTCGAAGGACGGCGGCAGGGCCGCCTTGGGCAGGACGCGGATGCTGCCCACCTCCATGCGGGCGTTTTCGGCGGGCGGCAGGGAGGCCCGGCGGCCTTTGTATTTCTGCCGCTGGTCCGGGGGAAGGTTGAAGATGGGATTTTCGGCCACGGTGAAGTGGTAGCCGTTGTGCCGGATTTTTTCCCGGATCTCCTCAAGGGTGTCGTCGTCGCCGAAGGGGATTGGCTCCGCCCACCCGGTGCCGTGGATGGCCAGGAACACGAGGCACAACATGACGGCATACCCGAATGTTCGCCGCATTCTCCGCTCCCTTGGACCGTTTCGGAATGAGGGCGTGCCGCCCTCCCGCCAGATGGGAAAAAGCCCTGGAAAACCTGACGGCTTTCGTCGTTCCAGTGTTCCTGCCGGCTGTCGGCGACGGATCCGGCCGCGGCCCTTGGGCCGCCGTCCGGAAGCGCCCCCGGCGTTGCCGCCGGTGATGGCGCTGATTTTTGCCCCGGCCCCGCCTGCCGGCCGGAAATGACACCCCGCGGCTGCCCTGGGACGGCGTGGCGAAGGACTCGCGGGCGCGGCGTCCAGCGGCGTTATTCCCCCAGTAGCAGGTTGTTGACGGCCGGGAGCGTGCCGCCGTCTCCGGACGGGGCGTTGTAGGTCAGGTAGGCGGCGGAGCAGGACACCCGGGCCGAGGTGTACTTGATGCGCATGTAGCCGTTTTCCCCCCAGGACGTGCCCCAGCTGTTGCGCAGGATCCAGTAGCCGTCATTTTCCGCATCCCCGTTGTCGTTCCAGCCCACCAGGGCCACGGCGTGGTTGGTTTCGGTATAGGAGCAGGGCGAACCGGGACAGGTGGTCAGGGTGTCCTCGTAGATGCCGCTGGCATAGGCGTCGAAGGCGGAGCCGGCATAGACCGCCACGTCGATCACCCCATGGGTCATGATGGCGGTCTTGATGGCGTCGATGTCGTTGCAGCCGCAACGGCCCCAGGAGTTGAAGCGCACCACGGGATCGCCCCAGTGGGTGCAGCTTCCCGGATCGACCGGCGTATACGGGAAATTGGCCTCCCAGGTGACGCCCTGCACGGTCAGGGCCAAAAGTTCCGCATAGTCGTAGTCCGCGCCGTCGCAGCCGTTGAAGCTGTCAGAGTATGGTCCATATTCCCCCAGGCACCAGGCGATGAAGGATTCGGAAAAGTCGGCCGCGTTGGCGTCGTAGCGGTCCATGGCCGCGTTGTAGGCGCCTTCGGCTGCGGCCACGGCCCCGAAGGCGTAGCAGGAGCCGCAACTGCCCTGGTTCCGTATCGGCCCGATGTAGGAGCGCCCGTTGCGGTCGCGCCAGTCGAAGGACGAGGGCAGGGCCTTTTTGGGCAGGGCGCTTAGGCTGCTTGCCGCCATGCGGGCGTTTTCGGCGGGCGGCAGGGAGGCCCGGCGGCTGCGGTACGTGCGGCGCTGGGCCGGGGGGAGGTTGAAGATGGGGTTTTCGGCCACGGTGAACCGGTAGCCGTTATGCCGGATTTTTTCCCGGATCTCCTCCAGGGTGTCGTTTTCGCCGAACGGGATCGGCTCCGCCCGGCCTATGCCGTGGATGGACAGGAACACGATACACAGCAACACGGCGGACACGAACGTTCGGCGGATCATATGCCCCTCTTGAGCGTGTTCAGCGGGAGGGCGTGCCGCCCTCCCGCCAGACGGGAAAAAAAGCCCGGGAAACCCCGGGCCGTCTCATGACTATTTCCGGTGTTCCTGCTGGCTGCCGATGACGGTTCCGGCCACGGCCCCGAGGCCGCCGCCCAAAAGCGCCCCCACGCCGGCATTGCCGCCGGCGATGGCGCTGATTCCGGCCCCGGCCGCCGCGCCGAGCGCCGCGCCGCTCAGGGCCCCCTGCTGGGTGGGGGTCATCCTGGTGCAGGCCGCAAAACCGAGGCTCAAGGCCAATATGGTGACAAGGATGATTTTTTTCACGGTTTCTTCCCCTTGGCCGCCATGGTCGGCAGGATCAGTTGATTCCACACCACGTCCATGACCAACACATCGCCCTTGTCCGGGTTGGCGGCGAAATAGGCGTCGATCTTGTCCACGATTTCAGCCCATGTTTTGTCCTTGAAGGCCAGCACCCAGCCCTCGGTGAACTTCGAGGGGGCGTTGGCCTCCTTGAGGTCGATGTGGTGTTCGATGGCCACCACGCTGCAGGCGCCGACCAAAAAGGCCAGTTTTTCCTGATGGGAGGTTTTCATCCATACCGCGCCGGTGATCTCCGGCGCGACGGCCTCGGCGGCGGAAAGTCCCCCCGCCGTGAGCGCAAAAAGACCGACGGCGACGATGAGCGCCGTGACAATGCGACGTCCTTTCATGGCACCTCCTGCGGTTTTCGGTTCCCGGCCCGGTCCCGCCGCTTGGCGGGGCAGGTTGGGAACACCGGGCGGCCCGGGCGGGGTGGCCCGTGTTTCAGTGATGATGAGGGAAGTTAGCACCGAGGGGAGGGAAAGACAACGTGACGGTATGCTGCGCAGCCATGAAAAAAAACGGCCGGGAACCGGCATGAGCCATGTTCCCGGCCGCAGGTCAGGGGCAAACCGCAATCGGACCGCTACAATCCGTGGCCGCACTCGTGCCCGTGGTGCTGGCACAGTTCGTCGCGGTCGGTGAGGCTGCCGGCCAGGTAGGCGGCCAGAACCTCGTCCACCGGGCCGGACGCGCCGCGCAAGACCTGGATGCCGCTTTGCCGCAGGCGCATCACCGCGCCCTCGCCCATGTTCCCGCCCACCAGCACGGACACGCCCATGGACAAAAGCGTGGGGATCAGGTCGGATTTGCAGCCGCATTGGGGCGGCGGGGTGAAGGACTCGCGGGCGGTAATGGTTTTGGCCTCGTCCACGGTGGCGATGGTGAAGGACTCACAGTGGCCGAAATGCTCGTCCACCATGCCGCCCTTGGTCGGTACGGCGATTTTTGTCATGCAAGACCTCCAAACGGATGATGTGCCGGGGGGTGTAGCCCATTGCCGGGAAAACCGCCAGTCGCGGCAGGGGAATTCCCGGCCGGGTCAGAACGTGATGCGGGCCGAGGTGGTGGGCAGGGTTTTGCCCCGGCTGGCAGGGCCCGTGAGCAGGCACCACAGGGCGGCGGCCTCGGTATAGGGATCCTCGGCGGAGATGCCGTCCACGGGCACGATCACCGAAAGCCCGCGCTGGGCCGCGCCCGTGGCCGTATGCAGCACGGCCCCATGGGCCGCCGTGCCCGTGACCACAACCGTGGTCACGCCGCGTTCGGCCAGGGCCTTTTCCAGGTCCGTGCCCAGGAATTTGTCCACGCTGGCGGCCACCACGGGGTCGTCCGCCGTGCGCCCCATGCTCTCGAAGATGTCCTCGGGTTTGCCGGTGCGGGTCAGGCTGTACAGGACGGGGACGCCCGCCTCCCTGGCCCTGGCCGCCAGGGCGGCAACGGCCGGAACCGTGTCCAGGCAGCGCGGACGGCGTTCGGCGTTGCAGGTCTGGGGCTGCATGTCCAGGATCAGGAGGGCCGTTTTTCCCTTGGGCGGGGAGGCGTCCGTAAGGACCGGCGCGGGCGGCGGGGCGATGCCCGGCCACAGGTCCACCACCGTTCCCCCGGCCCCGGCCGCTCCCGCCGTCAGGGCAAAGGCCATGACAGCCGTCATGACAGCCGCCGCACGGCACATCGTAAAAGGCCGCAAACCGCGCCATGGTCTTTTTCCGTTCATGCCCCGCTCCATGGGTTATGGTTTTCCGGTCCCGTCCACCGAGGCCAGCACCGCCCGCAGGTCGTCCATCTCGAAAGGCTTGGCCAGGTAGGCGTCCATCCCGGCGGACAGGAATTTTTCCCGGTCTCCGGTCATGGCGTAGGCCGTCAGGGCCACGATGGGGATGTCCGCCTTGGCGGCGAAATCCGGGTCGCTGCGGATGCTCCGGGTGGCGTCCACCCCGTCCAGGACCGGCATCTGCACGTCCATGAGGATGAGGTCGAAATCCTCCCGGGTCAAGGCCTCCAGGGCCTCCTGCCCGTTTTGCGCGCCATGGGCTAGGTAGCCCATCTTCTCCAGCATGCGCAAAAGTCCCATCCGGCTCACCGGGTCGTCCTCGGCCACCAGGACGCGGCGCGTCCCGTCGGCGTCGGGCGCGGAATCGGCCGCCGGGACCGTCGCCCTCCCGGCGGCCTGGGTCCGGAGGGCTTGGGCGTGGTGGCATTCCACGGCGCAATACAGCGTGGTTCCCGCTCCCGGCGTACTCTCCACGCACACCGAACCGTTCATGGCCAGGGCCAGGCGGCGCACGATGGACAGTCCGAGCCCCGCCCCCTGGTGCCGCCGGGTGTAGGATCCCTCGACCTGGGTGAAGGTCTCGAAAATGCGCTCCATCTGGTCGTCGGCGATGCCCACCCCGGTATCCTCGACCGTAAAAAGCAGCATGGCGCGATCCGGAGCCCGGCCGGGCAACACCGACGTCCCGATGCGGATGCGACCGGCCTCGGTATATTTCACGGCGTTGCCGACCAGGTTGACGAGGATCTGCCGGATGCGCAGCTCGTCGCCGCGCAGGCGGCGGTTGCCCGGGGCCGCCTCCATCTCCAGGGCCAGCCCCCGTTCCCGGCAGGCCGGGGCGATGGTCTCGCGCACCCCGGCCAGGAGTTCGTCCAGATTGAAATCGGACGGGGTGATGGCCAGTTTTCCGGCCTCGATGCGGGACAGGTCCAGGATGTCGGATAAAAGGGCGGTCAGCCGCTGCCCGGACTTGACGGCCATGGCGATGTATTCCTCCTGCTCCCGGCTCGGCCTGGTCAGGGAGAGCAACTGGAGCATGCCCAGGATGCCGTTTAGGGGCGTGCGGATCTCGTGGCTCATGTTGGCCAAAAATTCGCTTTTGGAGCGGTTGGCGGCATCGGCCTGGATCTTGGCCGCCACCAGGGATTCCTCGGCGGCCTCCCGGGCCGTGACGTCCATGGCCATGGTGATGAACCCGGCCTGGCCGTCGGGCATGGCCCCCAGGGGGGCGCAGGCCACCTCCCACACCCGCTGTTCGCCGTCCTTGCGCACGATGCGGCACGGCGCCGTGCGCCCGGGTTCCGCCGGGCAGGGCGGAAAACCGGAGAGGCCCGCCATGCCGGGTTCGGGACAGGCCACCATGGGGACCAGGGCGTCGATGTGGGGCAGGTCGTCTGCGGTGTAGCCGCTTTGCGCGGTGAAGGCCCGGTTGAGGCTGTATATCCGGCCGCCCTCGGTGTGGATCATGATGGGAAAGGGGGCCTCGCGCACGGCGGTGCGGAAGCGTTCCTCGCTGTGGCGCATCTCCTCCCTGGCGGCGTACTGGGCGGTGACGTCGGAGAAAACCAGGACCACCCCGACCACGCTGCCATCGGCGTCGTGGATGGGGGCGGCGCTGTCGGCGATCTGGTATTCCCGGCCGTCCTTGGACAACAGCGAGGTGTGGTTGGCCAGCCCCACCACCTCGCCCGTGCGCATGACCCGGGCCACGATGTCGGGGCAGGGCTGGCGGGTCAGGGTGTCCACCACGGCGAACACCGTGTGCAGGGGCAGGCCCCTGGCCTCGGCCGCCGTCCAGCCCGTGAGCCGCTCGGCCGTGGGATTCATGCGGGTGACGCGTCCCTGGGCGTCCGTGGCCAGGACCGCGTCCCCGATGGAACGCAGGGTCACGGCCAGATTTTCCCGGCTTTCCCGCAGGGCCTCCTGGGCGGCTTTGAGGTGGGAGATGTCGGCATGGGTGCCGATCATCCGCAGGCCCCGGCCCGCGTCGTCCCGGGCCACGATCTTGCCCCGGTCGAGGATCCATTTGTAGGTGCCGTCCTTGCAGCGCATGCGGTGTTCCGTGGCGTAGTCGGGGGTCTCGCCCCGGATGTGGGCCGCCAGGGCCTCCTCGGCCCGGGCCAGGTCATCGGGATGGACGCGGTCGCGCCAGGACGCGTAGGTGTCGGGCAGATCCTCCGGGGCATACCCCAGCATCCCTTTCCACTGCCGGGAATAACGCACCTCGCCCGTGACCACGTCCCAGTCCCACACCCCGTCGCCCGCACCCTCCAGGGCGTACTGCCAACGGGCCTCGCTTTCATGCAGCAGGGCCTCGTTTTTGCGGCGAAGCATCCCCATGCCGCCGACAAAGGCCGCCAGGAGCAGCAGGAAGCAGACCCAGGAAACGATAAGCGACGTGGTGAAGGCGTCCTGCCTGGCGGCCAGGGCCGCGAACCGTTCCCGGGCCTGACGCTCCAGGCCGTCGCCCAGGCCCTCCAGGGCGGCGTAGATGCTGCGCAGTTCCAGGGTCAGGGCCGGGTCGGCGCGGCCCTCCGGGGTGGTGCGCCTGGCCGAGAGCCGCCCCATGTCCAGGATCAGGGTTTCGAAACGTTGCAGCTCGTCCCGGAGGGCTGCCGTTCCCCCCTCTGCCGCGGTTCCGGCCTCGTCCAGGCCGGCCGCCACCTCCCGGATGCGCCGGGCGGCCTGTTCGAAAAAGGCGTCCCGGGCGGCCAGGGACACGCCCTCCTCCCCGGCCAGATGCCGTTGGGTGGCCAGGGCCCCCTTGAGGGTCTCGATCCGGGCCCGTTGCAGGTTCTCGATGACCGGCAGGGAACCGCGGCGGCTTTCCCGCCAGGTGTCGCTGGCGGCCCAGAACAGGACGCCGGACAGGACGGTGACCGCGATGATGGCGTAAAAGGAGACGTCGCCGAAGAGCAGGGCGTCGCGCAGGGCGGCGGAGATTTTCTTGAGGGTGGCCACGCTTTTCTCCAGGGCCCGGAGAGAATGGACCGGGCGCGGGCTACGGCGCCGTGGCGCCGGGCAAGTCTTTTGCGGTGAACCCGAAGGCGCCGATCAGCTCCAGATGCCTGGGGGAACCGATGAACTGCCGCAACTCCCCGTTTATGCGTTCGCGCAGGGCGGCGTCGGCCTTGCGGAATCCGAAGGCGGACTGTCCCTTGAGTTCCCGGCCGTCCGTGAGAGGACCGGTGAACGGGTCGGCGGCCTGGCATTGGCCGTTCGAATCCCGGGCCAGGAGGTTCACCGTGGGCGCGGTCAGGGCCAGTCCGTCGGCCCGTCCGGCCGTGACGGCCGCCACCCCGGTGGCCGGGTCGGGGACCACGAAGAGTTGCGCCTCGGGAATGCCCAGACCCCTGAGATAGTCCTGTTCCACGGACCCGGCCATAACGGCCAGGGTCACGTCCGGGCGGCGGGCCGGATCGTCGTAGGAAGACAGGCCCTTGGGGTTTCCGGCCCGGACCAGGAGCCCCTGGCCCACCTGGACCGTGGGAAGGGAGAAATCGATGCGCCGGGCCCGCTCGGGTGTGGCGAACATGCCGGCCGCGATCATGTCGATGTCGCCCTCCTCAAGCCGTGAAATGAGGCTGGAAAAATCCGCCAGCACCCACTGCACGTCCGTGATGCCAAGATTCTCCAGCACGATCCGGGCCGTCTCCGGGGCCTCGCCCGTGACCCGCCCCGGGCCGTCGCGGAAGGCGAAGGGATATTCCTCGGCATAACCCACCCGCAGGGTGCCGCCGCTCCACGATTTCTGCCCTTCCCCAGGGGCCGTGAAAATGGCCGCCAGGGCGGCAAGCAGGCCGACGATGGCCAGGGCGGCCAGACTGGCGGGCAGGACACGTTTCATGCCGGATTCCCGGTCTCCGAACAGCGGGTAGTGGCGTCCGTGCCGGCCGGACGCGGTTTGCGAGGCTCACGATGTGTTATGCGTTACCATGGAACGCATTTCGGGGACAGCTTTTTCGGGTAAAAAAGTGCGGAGGAGGGGAATGGGGCATCACACACTGCGGAAAACGGTGCATGGCCGGGGGGCGTGTCCTGACGCAGCCCCCCGGCAGTGTGTCGTCGCGGGCGTTTTGCGGCGGATCCGGCAGAACTCTCCCGGATGGCGCCTCTTCCATGTCATGCGCCGGAGGTCATCGGCCCTACAACAGGGCCTTGGGACGCCTGGACCCGGACACGGCCCGGGTGGGTTCGCCGCCGCCCTCGGCCTGCATCTCCTCGATGAGTTGCGTGAGTTCCCGGGCCTGCCCGGCCATGTCGGCCACGGCGCCCGAGGCCTCGCGCATGGCCTGGGAGGTCTCGGCGGAGATGGCGTTGATCTCCTCGATGGACCGGTTGATCTCCTCGCTGGCCGAAGACTGCTGTTCCGAGGCCGTGGCGATGGAGCGCACCTGGTCGGCGGCCAGGTCCACCAGATGCACGATCTCCTTGAGGGATTCCCCGGCCCGGGTGGCCAGATCCGTGGCCTCCTCGATGGTGCGCACGGCCTGCTCCACGTTTCTGACATTGGTGGTGGTGCCGGTCTGGATGCCCTGGATGGCCTCGCCCACCTCCTTGGTGGCGGTCATGGTCTTTTCGGCCAGCTTTCTGACCTCGTCGGCCACCACGGCGAAGCCCCGGCCGGCATCCCCGGCCCGGGCGGCCTCGATGGCGGCATTAAGCGCCAGGAGGTTGGTCTGGTCGGCGATGTCGGAGATGACGTTCATGATCCGGCCGATGCCCTCGGCCTGTTTGCCCAGGGTGTCCATGTCCTGCTTGAGCCCGAAGGCCTGGGTCCGGACCAGACCCACGCCGGAAACCACCCGGTCCACGACGACGGCTCCCTCCTCGGCCTTTTTCTTGGCCGAATCCGAGGTTTCAGCGGCCTGGGAGGCGTTTTTGGCCACCTCGAGCACCGTGGCGTTCATCTCCTCCATGGACGTGGCCGTCTCGCCCACGCGCTGGGCCTGGTTCTCGGCCCCCCGGCTGGACTGGTCGATGCGCGCGGTCAGTTCCTCGGAGGCGGCGTTGACCACGCGCACCACGCCTTCCAGTTTCCCGGCGGCGTGCAGCATGCCCTCGGCCTTGGCCCGCTCGGCCGCCTCCTTGGCGGCCTGGGCCTCGTCCATGGCCTGTTGCGCCCGTTGCGTCTCCTCGGCGGCCTTTTGCAGCGCCCGTTCCACCTCGACGATCTTGTCCTTGAGGGCCGCCACCATGTTGCCCATGGAGGTGGCCAGATCCCCGATCTCGTCGTTGACCGTGACGTCCAGGGTACTGGAATAGTCGCCGGCCTCGACCTTGCGGGCGAAGGCCGCCAGTCGCAACACCGGTGTCGTGAACTTTTTGGAGGCCAGGTAGCCGACCAGGGCCAAAAGGGCCATGGCCGCGAGACAGACGTAGAGGATGTGCACAAAGACGTTTTGCTGCGCGGCCGCGACCACGGACATGTCCTTGCCTAAAAAGAACATGCCCACGGCCTTGCCGTCGCCGTCGAAAAACGGCCAGTACACGGCCATATACGGTTTGCCGAAAAGCGGCAGCTTGAGCAGGTGCACCTCCTTGCGGCCGAGCACGGCGTCCAGGACCGCCTTGTTGTCCATGGTGGTGCCCACGACCCGCTTGCCGTCGGCCGTGATGGTGGTGGATTCGCGCACGTTGCCGTAAAAAATGGTGGTTTCCACGTCGAGGAGCTTTTTCACCGAATCCACGAAGGCGTCGCCCTTGGAGACGTTCATGCCCACGATGACCGCGCCGATGATCTTGCCGTCCTTTTTCACCGGGGCTGCGGCCCGAAGCGAGATCTTGACCACCTTGCCGGGCTCGAAGGTGCTGCACCGGGAACCGGCCAGGGCCTTTTGCACACACTGCTGGCCGGCGATGCTGTCGCCGGAGGTGTCGTCGTGGCCCCGGGTCAGTACGGTGCCCTTGTCGTCCACGAAGACGATGAAATCCGTCTGCCCGGTCTGCATCAGATCCTGCCCCAGCTTTTTGAGCAGGGCCTTGTCCGCCGTGGCCACGCCATTGATGACGTTGGGCCGTATGGCCTGGCCCTGGGCCAGTCCGGAATAATCCGCAAGCATGCGTTCCACCCGGTCCTGGACCACCTTCTGGTCCGAGTGGATGGCCTCCGTGAACGATTCCTCAAAACCCTGGCCCACGGAATAGTACGACGCCACCAAGGCCGATGCGCCGCTCACCAGCACCGAGGCCACGACAAGGAAGACCAGTTTGAAGGAAATGTTGATTCGCATGCACAGGCTCCCGTTCTACAGTTTTCCGGGCGTTTTTCCTGCGTTTTCGGAAACGCGGGAATTCCCTTGTCCATGACAGGGAGGTTGCATGAATATGACGATTTGGCAACAGGAAGACGGGGTTGCCACAAAAAAAACAAATTTGGGAAAGAAGAGGCCGGCCCCGTCCCCTTCATTGGGCGGAACGGAACGTGCCCTACAGTGGGAGAGCCGTATGGTGCAGCGCGCTTATGATGTTGCGAATCGATTTCATGTTTTCGGAGTCAGATCGCGGCCGGTTGTGCGGGGCCCGCCGCCGGATGCCGCGCCCGCCGTGCTAAGCCCGGTTAGGGCCGCATGCAGCCGGTCCAGGAAGATGCGGGCGAAGGCCTCGATCTCCAGGAGCCCGGCCAGGACCGGCAGGCAGTCGATTCCGGCCCGGGTCAGCACGCCGCGCCAGGAATGGGCGTCATCCCCGGCCAGGTCGCGCCTGGCGTGGGCCCCGGCCACGCTGAAAAAGGGCACGAGCCAGGCCCGCCTCGCCCCGCTGGCCAGGATGGCCCGGCCCAGGCGGCCGATATGGGAGTCCTCCCTGGCGGCGTCGGCCTTGTTGCGGTCAAGTGTGGCGAAAAAGACCAGGGGGTCGCGCCGGGCCAGTTCGGCCGCCAGGGCGGCGTAGGTCTCCCGGGCCGGGCCCCGGGCCCCGTGCCCCATGACCGCCACGGCCTCGCCCGGCGTGCGTCCCGGCGGCAGGCTGGACAGGAGGGTTTCGGCGGCCAGGGCGATCCCGGCCGGGTCCGCGCCGTGGCCGCCATCCCCGGCAGGGGGCAAAAGCGGCCCGCCCACGGTCACGGCCCGAAAGCCTCCCCCCCGCCGGGCGCGATCCGCCGCCGCCAGCACCTCGGCGAACTCCCCCCCGGCCACCACATGCAGGGATTGCACGGCCACCCGGGCCACCCCGAGCCCGGCCATCTCCAAAAAGGCCGCATCCACCGACCTGGCCCCGAAAAGCGGGCGCAGGTGGCGGCCGTGGTGCAGTTCGCCCATGGTCCGGGCCAGGCGCACCGTACAGTGGGGATAAAGGCCCGCCACCCGGGCCGTGAAGGCCTCCAGGGTGGCCCGGGCCTCGGGATGGCGCGAGCCGTGGGCGGCCAGGATGATGCCGGCGGAATGGCCGGAGTGGGCGGAGTGGGCGGAGGGAGCGAAGGTCATGGGCGTACGGGGAACCTTGCCGGATCAGCCCCGGTCCCCGGCCGCGACCCAGCTGGCGGCGGCGGCCACCAGGGCCATGGCCCCGGCCAGGGCCGCCGCATGGGGCAGGGGCAGGAAGGCGATTTTGATCCACAGGGGGGGGGCGTTGAGCACCTCGGCCAGTGAGCGTTGCAATATCCACAAAAGCCCCAGGGCCAGGCCCGCGCCGCACAGTCCCAGGGTGACGCCGCCGACTAAAAGCGGCAGCCGGATGTACCAGTTCCGGGCCCCGACCAGGCGCAGGATGGCCACCTCGTCGGCCCGGGCCAGAAGCGACAGCTTCACCGTGTTGCCCACCACCAGGGCCACCAGGAGCAGCAGGAACACCCCCGTGGGCCATATAAGGGTGCGCCCGATCTCCACCACCGAACGCGACAGGTCCATCTGGAGCGGATTGACGTGCACTGCCGCCACGCCTTCCAGTTGTTTCAAGTCCTCGAAGGTCCGTTTGGGCCAGTCCGGGTCGTCCGTGGGGATGCGGAAGGTGGCCAGGGCCGTGTAGGGCAGGGGGCTTTTGCCGCGCAGCCAGGACAGGTCGGCCCCGGGCCCCAGGGTCTCCTGCATGACCGAGAGGGCCTGATCCGGGGAGAAGGTGGCCAGTTCGGAGAGTTCGGGCCGGGCCCGCAACTGTTCCCATTGGGCCGCGACGGCCTGTCCGGCGGCGTCCTTTTTCCAGAAGATCTGGTATTGAGCCTTGCCCTGGTGGCGCAGAAGCTCGGTCTCCAGGTTGTGCAGGAACATGGCGAACAGCCCGCCCAGGAAAGCGGTCAGGGTCACGGCGGCCAGGGTCAGGGCCTGGGGCCAGGGATGGCGGAAGAGGTCGCGGATGCCGCGAAAGATCAGGCGGAAAAACATGCCCATGCCCCTCTACGTCCCGTCCGGGCCGGACAGGCCCGCGGCCTCGGCCACGTCGTAGCCGCCCGGGTCCGTCTCGCCGCCGGACAGGCGCAGGATGCCCGCCTCGGGCACGGCGGCCACGATGTCCCGGTTGTGGGTGGCCATGATGATGCTCGTGCCGTGCTGGTGGAACTGGCGAAAGACGTCCAGAAGGCGCAGGGACAGCTCCCAGTCCAGGTTGCCCGTGGGTTCGTCGGCCAGGATCACCCGGGGGCCGGTGACCACGGCCCGGGCGATGGCCACCCGCTGCTGCTCGCCCCCGGCCAGTTCGGCGCAGGGGCAGTCGGCCAGGGCGTCGAGCTTTAGGGCATGCAGCACGGCTTTTATGCGCCGCGCGGCCTTGGCCCGGGGCATGCCGCGCACCTCCAGGGGCAGGATGACGTTGTCGCGCACGGTGCGCCCGGGCAGGATCTTGAAGTCCTGGAAGACCACGCCCACGTCCCGGCGCAGGGCCGGCAGGCGGCTTTTCTTCATGCGGGCCAGCTCGTGCCCGGCCACGCTGGCTTGGCCGGACTGCAGGGGCAGGGCGCCGTGCAGGATGCGCAAAAGCGTGGTCTTGCCCGCGCCCGAGGGGCCGGTCAGGAAGACGAATCCTCCCCGGCCCACGGAAAAGGAGACGTTGCGCAAGACAAAGCGCGCCCCGAATCGGAAGGAGAGATTGCGCACCCGTACCATCGCGTCTCAGGCCGCCTTCAAGAAAAACGCCCGGTCAGGGCCGTTGCCCGCGTCTCCGGGGGACGGTACGCCCGGGCCGCATGGGGAGGCGGCGCGGCCTGGCCGCCGTGTCGCGGCAATGCGGGGGACATGGCGGGTACGGGGCATGGCATCAGCCGCACTTGGTGAAGCCGCAGGATTTGCAGATGTGGCAGCCTTCCTCGAACACCAGTTCCGCCCCGCAGTCCGGGCAGCGCGGGCTGGTCAGGGAGGCGTTGTCGCCTTTGACCGCATGGCCCTGCATGTAGCGGCTCTCCAGCACCCAGGACACGGCGTCGGGTATGGACAAGAGCAGGCCTTTTTTCTGGAACACGGGATTTTCGCCGCCGATGCCCTTTAACTGCCCCACGATGTCCTCCACGTCCACGCCCGAGCGCAGGGCCAGGGACACCAGCCGCCCGATGGCCTCGGCCTTGGCCGTGACCGAGCGGCCGGACTTGCCGATGGTGGCGAAGACCTCGAAGGGCTTGCCGTCGATCTCGTTGACCGTGAGGTAGAGCTCGCCAAGCCCGGTTTTCACCTTCTGGGTGAAGCCGTAGACCACGTCGGGCCGGGTCTTGACCCGGGTGGCGGCCTTGGGGGCCTCTTCCTGCCCGGCCTCGCCGGTGCACAGCACCTGGGCCGTCTTGCAGCCGTCGCGGTAGACCGTGACCCCCTTGCAGCTGAGCTCGCAGGCCATGCGGTAGATGCCCGCGATGTCCTCCTGGGTGGCGGTGTTGGGCAGGTTCACGGTCTTGGACACGGCATTGTCCGTATATTTCTGGAAGGCGGCCTGCATGCGCAGGTGCCACACGGGCTCGATGTCCATGGCCGTGACGAAGACCCGGCGGATGGCCTCGGGAATCTCCTCCATGTGGGCCACGGAGCCCTTGCGGGCCACCTCGGCGAGGATGTCCGGCCGGGCCAGTCCGGCCGCCTCCAGGGCGTCGCGGAAATAGGGGTTGGTCTCCACGAGCTTTTCGCCGTCCATGACGTGGCGGGCGAAGCTTAGGGCGAAAAGCGGCTCCACGCCCGAGGAGCACCCGGCGATGATGGACAGGGTGCCCGTGGGGGCGATGGTGGTGGTGGTGGCGTTGCGGTAGGGGCCTTCGCTGCGGGCCGGGAAGACGGAGACGTCGAAGGCCGGGAAGGGGCCGCGCTCGACGGCCAGGGCGGCCGAGGCCTTTTTGGATTCGGCCTGCAGGAAGCTCATGATCCGTTCGGCCAGGACCAGGGCCTCGGGGCTGTCGTAGGGGACGTTCACCCGGTAGAGCAGGTCGGCGAAGCCCATGACCCCCAGGCCGATCTTGCGGTTTTTTTTGACCATCTCGGTGATGACCGGCAGGGGGTACTGGGAGGCGTCGATGACGTTGTCCAGAAAGCGCACGGACAGGGTCACGACCCGGGCCAGCTCCGCCCAGTCCACGCCGTCCGGGGAGACCGGGGAATGGACCAGGGCCAGGTTGATGGAGCCCAGGTTGCAGGCCTCGTAGGGCAGAAGGGGCTGCTCGCCGCAGGGGTTGGTGCTCTCGATCTCGCCCAGGGCCGGGGTGGGGTTGTCGCGGTTGATGCGATCCAGGAACACGATGCCCGGATCGCCGCTCTCCCAGGCCTTGCGCACCAAAAGCTCGAAGATCTCCCGGGCGTTTTGCCGGGCCACGGTCACGCCGTCGCGGGGGTCCACGAGGTCATAGTCGCGGTTCGCGTCCACGGCCTGCATGAAGGCCTCGGTCAGCCCCACGGAGATGTTGAAATTGTCCAGGGCGTGCTCGCGTTCCTTGCAGGTGATGAATTCCTTGATGTCCGGGTGGTCCACGCGCAGGATGCCCATGTTGGCCCCGCGCCTCGTGCCGCCCTGTTTGACCTGCTCGGTGGCGGTATTGAAGATGCGCATGAACGACACCGGCCCCGAGGCCACCCCGCCCGTTGAGCCCACCCGGCTGTGCTTGGCCCGCAGGCGCGAGAAGGAAAAGCCCGTGCCGCCGCCGGACTTGTGGATGAGCGCGGCGAACTTCACGGCGTCGAAGATCTCCTCCATGGAGTCGCCCACGGGCAGGACGAAACAGGCCGCCAACTGCCCAAGCGGCGTCCCGGCGTTCATGAGCGTGGGGGAATTGGGCAAAAACTTGTAGGAGGTCATGAGGTCGTAGAACTCCCGGGCCGTGTCCGCGACGTCGCGCCCATCACCGTAGTTGGCCTCCTGGCTGGCGATGGCCAGGGCCACGCGCCAGAAGAGCCCGGCCTCATCCTCCAGGGGCCTGCCGTCGGGCCCTTTGCGCAGATAGCGCTTGGACAGGACGATGGCGGCGTTTGGGTTGATGGCCGGGGCGGGCAGGTCGGCGGGGGCTGGCGTCGGGATGAGGGACGATTCAGGCATGTGGCGCGGTCTCCAAGGTGTCAAAACGGTTGGCGAAATCTATCCGGGCGTCTGTAACGCCACGGAAAAATAAAACATTTCGAAGAGTTGGGCTTGGCCGGGAAACACAGCGCATGCGGCCGGGGTGGTGGGCAAACTACGATATTCGGGACGGACCCGCAACCGCCGCACACGCATGGGGAGGGCCGAAGGAGCCGTCCGGGCGTCTCGTGGGCCGGGGAAAATCCCGGGAGTGGCCCACAGCCGGGGGCAGGCGCGGCCTAGATTTTTTTCGCGGCCGGCCGGCAGGCCCCGGCGCAGCAGCCGCCGGACAAAAATTCGCTGTAGGCGAACAGGATGCGCCGCTCCCGGTCTTTGGCATCCTCGGCAAGGGGCGGCGCGGGCGAGGCCGCGGCCAGGGCCACAAGCTCGTCGTAATGGGGGATGGTCCGCATGCCGCCCCGGGCCAGGATGTGCCCGTCGGCCACGCGCAAGAAAAGCGCCTCCTTGGTGTCCGTGATCAGGGCCAGGGGCACCGGGGCGTCGCCGTAAAGCCGTGAGGCGGCCAGGGTCTCGCGGATGTAGGAGCCGGGTTCGCCGGAGCAGAAAATGACCACAAGAAGCGGCGCGCCGTCCGCGCCCGCGACCATCAGGTCCACCATGCGGGTATAGTCCCGGCCTTCCACCGGGAAGCACACCCCGACCTTGGCGCACATCCGGTCCTTGGGATATCCCCTCTCCTCCACCAAAAGCCGGGCCAGGGCCTGGCGGAACTCCTCGTAGGAGGTTTCCTCCACGTCCTCGCCGGTCAGGTAGTCCCGGATGACCCGGTTCAGGCTTTCCTCGTGCATGGCTGTCCCGTTGGAAAGAGATGGTGCCGCAAGGCGGCGTCGGCCTCAAAAAGGTAGCACGTCCGGCCCCGGTGTCAATCCGGCCCGGCCGCCGCGCCGCAAGCGAGAGTTTTTCGTGCCTCTCCGCCCGGCGGCCGTGCCGCCGCTGGCGGCGCAAAGCCCCGCCCGGGGCTTTGTATGGTTCAGTTAAACCGGCGTTTGGCCAAGACCCGGCCCACGGTGTCGGCCAGGGCCTGCATCTCGAAGGGCTTGGCCAGGAAATCGTCCATGCCGGAGGAGAGGAAGCGTTCCCGGTCGGACTCCATGGCGTAGGCGGTCAGGGCCACGATGGGGATGTTTTTGACCGGGCCCGGGATCTCGCCGTGCCGGATGTGACGGGCGGCCGTCAGGCCGTCCATGACCGGCATCTGGATATCCATGAGCACCAGGTCGTAGGGGTCGTTTGCCAGGGCGCGCAGGGCCTCCTGACCGTTGACCGTCTCGGTGACGGCATGGCCCATGTGGCGCAGCATGGTCGCGGCGGTCAGGCGGTTGCTGGTGTCGTCCTCCACCAAAAGCACGCGAAGCGGGGTGGCCGCATCCTGGAGGGAGGCCTCCCCGGCGGGTGACGATATCAGGCAGGTGGGCTTCCAGAAGGCGGCGGTGAAGGAAAAGACGCTGCCCTGGCCCGGGGTGCTCTCCACCCACACGGAGCCGCCCAGAAGCTCGGTCAGTTGTCTGGCGATGGACAGGCCCAGGCCCGTGCCGCCGTATTTCTTGGTCAGGTAGTCCTCGGCCAGGGAGAAGCTGTCGAAGATCGAGCCCAGCTTGTCCTCGGGAATGCCGATGCCCGTGTCGGCGATCCGGAAAAGCAGGCATTCTCCGGAAAATCCCTGTTCCACGAAAACCCGGCGCGGCCCGTCGGGAGGGTCTTCGTAGCGCTCCACGGTCAGCGTGATGCCGCCGCGCATGGTGAAGCGGATGGCGTTGACCAGCAGGTTGACCAGGATCTGGCGCAGCCGGAAGGGGTCGCCCACCAGGATGTCGCCGATGTCGTCGGCGACCCGCCAGGTGAAGTCCAGGTTCTTGAGCCGGGCCTGGACCTCGTGGGTGCGGCACAGGGAGTCCACCAGGGCGCGGATCTCGAATTCCTTGACCGCCAGTTGCACGGCCCCGGACTCCATGTTGGCCAGCTCGATGAGGTTGTCCACGATGGACAGGAGTTTTTTGGCCGACTGGAAGGTGATGTCCCAGCATTCGGCCTGCTCGGGGGGCAGGTCGCCCGTCTGGGCCAGTTGGGACATGCCGAAGATGGCGTTTAGGGGAGTGCGCAATTCGTGGCTCATGTTGGCCAGAAACTGGGTCTTGGCCTGATTGGCCTGCTCGGCCTGTTTTCTGGCCGTGGCCATGGCCTTTTCGGCCAGGGTGCGGAAGGTGGTGTCCTGGACCGTGGTCACCAGCACGTTGTGCCCCGGAACCGGAAAGCTGGCGACGGTGATGTGGCGGCGTTCGCCTGTGCCCGTGGTGATGGGCAGATCCTTCCAGACCATGCGACCCGGATCGCCGCTGCGCACGTCGGCGGCCATGCGCTCCCGGATGGCGGTTCTCTCCCGGGAATCGGGGAAAAGGCTGGCGAAATAGCCGTCCAGGGTGGCCAGGGCCTCGGGCGGCCAGCCGAGGATCTCGGAATAGCGGGGGTTTTGGAAGGTGGCCAGCCCCGTGTCCATGAAGCGGACGCTCACGCCGAGGGGCAGGCTGGCCAGGACCGTCTCCATGAACCGGCGGCGCTTGAGCAGTTCCTCCTCGGCCAGTTTGCGGTCGCTGATGTCCCGGCCGGCGGTGAAGATGCGCTGCTCCTCCGGGAGGGGGAGCGAGGCGAAGGACAGCCAGGCGTAGGAGCCGTCCTTTTTGCGGTAGCGGGCCTCGAAGTTGCGCACGGCGGAGCCTTCCACCAGCCGTTCCCCCATGGCCAGGAAGGCCGGCAGGTCGTCCGGATGGACCAGTTCCACCAGCGGGCGGCCCGCAAGCTCCTGGCCGGAAAAGCCCAGGGTCCGGGTCCAGGCCGGGTTGACCTGCAAAAGGACGCCCGCATAGTCGGTCACGCCCAGAAGATCCATGGAATGGTTGAACAGCCGGTCCCGCTCCCTGGCCAGATGCCGGGCGGCGGTCATGTCGGCGGCCATGAACAACACGCCCGTGACCTCTCCCGCGCCGTTGACCAGGGGGGCGGTGTGCAGGCTGAGTTCCACGCCGGAGCCGTCCCGGCGTATGCGGTGCACGTCCAGGCCGGCCAGGGGGTCTTTGGCGAAGGCCCGGTCCAGGATGGCTTCGAATTCGAGCTGCCTTTCCGGCGGCAGCGTGGGCAACGGCCGCCCCATGACCTCGTCCGCCGTCCAGCCCAAGAGCCGTTCCGCCGCCGTATTCCACAGGCTGACCCGGCCTTCCCGGTCCAGGATGTAAATGGCCAGGGGCGCGGCATTGACGATGGAGGCCAGCTTGTCCCCGGCCGCGGCCTGCTCCCGCCGGGCCGCATCCAGGCTGTCCAGGTGCGCCCGTTGCCCGGCCTCGACCCGGCGCAGCAGGGCGTACAAGAGCAGGCTGGTGGCCACCACGAAGAACCAGCCCTTGAAGGTCTGCATGCTGGAAATGGTATGGGGATCGCGGAAAAGGGCCTCCACGGCCATGTCGGAAAAAAGGATCCAGACCCCGGCGGCCAGAAAATAGACGGCGGGGATGAGAAGGACGTATCTGCTGCCCGGTTTGAACATGGGGGCGTCCATGGACAAGGTTTTTCGTATCACAAGGAAACTATATCAGGGGCGGGGAGAAGACAAGGAACGGGGCGCTGCCGCGGCTCGATTTTTGTCCGGGGATGCGCTAGTCCTGTCCAAACGATGGAGACGGCATGGAACATCACGATCACGCCCCGGATTTGAAGCATCTCGAGGAGCAGTTGCGCCGGGAGAACCCCCTTCTGGTGGACGCCGTGGCCTCCTTTCGCACGCTCGACGGCGTGGGGCGGCGGCTGGGGCTTTTGCCCAAAAGCGGCTCGTTCGCCGCGCGCATCGCCTGGTGGCCGCTGGTCGCCGTGCTGGGACCGTTTTCCGCCGGGAAATCCACCTTCATCAATGGCTACCTGGGCCATCCCCTGCAACAGACCGGCACCCACGCCGTGGACGACAAGTTCACGGTCATCTGCCACACCACCGAGCCGTCGTCCCGGGTTCTGCCCGGGGTGGCCCTGGACGCCGACCTGCGCTTCCCCTTCTACAAGATGAGCCAGGAACTGGAGAAGGTGGAGGCCGGGGAGGGCGGCCGCATCGACGCCTACCTGCAACTCAAGACCTGCCCCGGCGAACGGGCCAAGGGGCTGATCCTCATCGACTCCCCGGGCTTCGACGCCGACGCCCAGCGCACGGCCACCCTGCGCATCACCGACTACATCATGGACCTGTCGGACCTGGTGCTGGTCCTGTTCGACGCCAACCGCCCCGAACCCGGGGCCATGCGCGACACCCTGCGCCATCTGGTGGCCGGGACCGTGAACCGCAAGGATTCGAGCAAGTTTCTCTATGTCCTCAACCGCATGGACGTCACCGCCCGGGAGGACAACCCCGAGGAGGTCGTGGGGGCCTGGCAGCGGGCCCTGGCCCAGCACGGGCTGACGGCCGGGAAGTTCTACCGCGTCTACAGCCCCGAGGCGGCCCTGCCCATCGAGGACGAGGCCCTGGCCAGGCGTTTTGCGGCCAAAAGGGACAAGGATCTGGCGGAAATCCACGGCCGCATGGCCCAGGTGCGGGTGGAGCGGGCCTACCGCATCGTGGGGGCCCTGGAGAAGATGGCCCGGGAGATCGAGGACGGGTTCGTGCCCCGCCTGCGGGAACTCGCCGCCCGCTGGCGCACGGGCGTGCTGCGCTTCGACGCGCTTTTTTTCGGGCTTTTCGTCGCGGCCTGCGCCGCCGGGTTTTTCCTGGGCGGCCGGTCGGACGGGGGCTTTTGGCCTGACTGGCTGTCCTGGCTTTTCGCCGAGTCCTGGCGGACATGGACCGCCTTGGCCCTGGTCCTGGCCGGGGCCGGGTTTGCGCATTTCAAGGCCCGGGGGCTGGCCGGGGGCCGCCTGCGCCGGGCCGTGGCCCGGGAAAATCCGCCCGGGGCCATGCGCGAGGCCCTGGAGCGGGCCCTGGACAAAAATACCGTGTGGTGGCGCAGCATCTTCGCCTCGGAGCCGGCCGGATGGGGCAATGCCTCGCGGCGGCGCCTCCGGGAGGCCATCGCCGGGGCCGAGTCCCTGGTCCAGGCCTTAAACGACCGCTACGCCCAGCCCTCGGGGTCTCAGGCTAAGCCAAATACTGCCTCTTAAGATTGTTTATTAAGATATTAAAAAGTACACCACATGATACCCATCGAAAAAGCCGCAGAAATCGCTGTTAATAATATCATCACAGAAGGGTTGACGGATATTTTCCCAAGGCCTTTCGAACTGGACCTGTTAAAAAACAAACATTTTAAAAAAAATATAGTCGAAGAGACTATAAGGTCTCTCAAAGGTGGGAGCCTTGAAAGCCTTGGGGTGTCAAGTATCTCTGCTGTTCTGAACCCTAAAAAAGGTGTTTTTGATTTTCGCAAATGCTCTTTGATTTCACCACTGGATACAATAAAATATCTAGCATTAGTTTTGCTCATAGCAGATGACATTGAAAATGCAAGAATAAAATCTTCGAGTAAAGTTATATTTTCATATAGATTTAAAATTGGCAAGGGATATATTTTTAGCAGGAAGTACAAAATAACATCTTTTTTGAATTATTCAGCTTCAATGTCTAAGAAACAAAATGTGAATGTTGTCGCAAAATGTGATATTGCAAACTATTATGATAGATTGAATCTGCACAGACTCGAATGCGTTCTAATGAGCCTTACTAAAGATAAAAAAACTGTAAAATTAATTAATGAAGTGTTGTTATTTTGGGCCGACAGAAATTCATATGGTTTGCCGGTTGGGTCAAATGCAAGCAGAATTCTTGCTGAAGCAGCACTGATTGAAGTGGATAACTACTTGTATTCACAGCAAGTTAAGTTTTCGCGTTTTGTCGATGATTACAGATTCTTTGCCCCAAGCGCAAGAACTGCCCATTATTGGGTTTCAATGCTTATTGATCGACTATCGATGGAAGGTCTTTGTTTAAACTCTGCAAAAACACACATTGAAGATGTTTCTGGAGTCCGGCGTACAACTGAAAGTTCTCGGACAAAGCCTGATAACAACGACAGGAAAAGATTTGTTCATGGATATGATGGGTTAGTTCCTTTAAAATTTAGAAATTTATCAGAGAAAGAAATTGAGAAATATGTATCGAGTGAGGTCAATGTTTCGGAAATAAACATAGAAGCTAAAGTAGTCATCAAGGAAAAGGAATTCACAGATTATTGCAAGACTATCTTGGCTCGCAAGGAATGGGACAAGTTCACGAGACTCCCGCTGTTGCTTGATAAATTTCCACAATTTTATCCTTATGTGATTGATATGATTCTTAAACACGCAAACGATATCCCCATAGAAATATGTGCACAAATAGCATCTAAATTTGCAGAAAAATTACTTAGTGACGAGAAGTTACCAGAATACATAGCAGTGTGTCTTGTCCTTATCCTTGGAAAAAAAGAGTTTGAAAATAGAGAATCTTTAATGTCATTCTTTAGGTCAATGAAAAGAACGGACGGTGCCTATATAGGTCGTGCGGCTATAGAGTCTTTGTTCGATTGCGCTAGCCGTGGAGACGTATTAGAAATAAGAAACTATTATTCTAGAGCAGACCAATGGGAAAAAAGAGCAATCATCAAGCTTGTTAATACGGTCCTTGATGAAGATGAGAAACGGCCTTGGTTAAAAGTTGTAAAAGTTAATTCTAGGGATGATATTTTTGCACTTGGCTTATTTGAAACTGCTCTACTAACAAAGAAAAAAAGAAAAAAGAAAAAATGAATCCCGCCTGCAAGGACATCACCTCGTTTCTGGTCATGGACATCCTGGAGAAGGCCCAGGGCCTGGAGCGCCAGGGGCATCACGTCATCCACATGGAGATCGGCGAGCCCGACTTCGACACCCCGGACTGCGTCAAGGAGGCCGCCTGCCGGGCCATCCGCGACGGCAAGACCCACTACAGCCACAGCCTGGGCCTGATCGAGCTGCGCGAGGCCATCTGCCGCCACTATGCCCAGGAATACGGCGTGACCGTGAAGCCGCAAAACATCGTGGTCACGGGCGGCACCTCGGCGGCCCTGTTTCTTCTCTTCGCGGCCTTCGCCCGGCCAGGCGACGACATCTTCCTGACGGACCCGGGCTACGCCTGCTACCCCAACTTCATCCGCTTCACCGGGGCCAACCCGGCCTACATTCCGGTGGCCGAGGAGGACGGCTTCCAGTTCAACCCGGACGTCCTGGCGGCGCGCATCACCGAAAAGACCCGGGCCATCCTGGTCAATTCGCCCGGAAACCCGTCCGGCACCGTGCTCGGCGAGACGGCCATGCGCCGCATCTGCGGGCTCGGCCCGGCCATCATCTCGGACGAGATCTACCACGGCCTGGTCTACGAGGGGAAAGCCCGGAGCGCCCTGGAATTCACGGACGACTGCTTCGTCTTAAACGGCTTTTCCAAGCTGCACGCCATGACCGGGTTCCGCCTGGGCTATCTCATCGCCCCGGAAAAATACCTGTGCGTCCTTCAGAAATTGCAGCAGAATTTTTTCATCTGCGCCTCGTCCGTGGCCCAGTGGGCCGGGATAGCGGCCCTGACCGAGGCCGGGCCGGATATCGAGCGCATGCGTAAAACCTACGACGAACGGCGCAGGTTTCTCATCAAGGGGCTGCGGGAGCTGGGATTCTCCATCCGGGTGGAGCCCACGGGGGCCTTTTACGTGCTGGTCAACGCGCGGCATCTGGGGGAGGACTCCCTGGCCCTGGCCCACGACATCCTGGAGAAGGCCCATCTGGGGGTGACGCCGGGCATCGACTTCGGCCCGGGCGGCGAGGGGCATCTGCGGTTCTCCTACGCCAATTCCCTGGAAAACATCGCCGAGGGCCTGCGGCGCCTTGCGGGCTATATCGAGGGGCGGCGCGCCTGAGGCGGGGCGGGCCCCGCGATGCCGGGCGTGATCCGTCCTGCCCGGCCTGCCCGGTGATCATTTCCGGCGGCGGTCATTGCCCCAAGAGCAGGGCCGCCGCCGGGATGGCGGTACGCCCCGCCGTCGGCGGCACACGCCAGACATGGACCACGGCGGCGTTGGTGTCCCCCCCCAGGCCGCGTTCCACCATGAAAAGGCGGCTGTGTATCTGGTCAAAGGCCATGCCTCCCGTATTCCAGCACGGGGCCACGGACAGGTAGAATTCCTGCGGCCGCCAGACGGCGTAGGGCAGGACGGTCCATGGTTCCCGGTTCCCGAGGGCGACGTCACCCAAGGCATGCACGTCGTAAAACAGGACCTGGCGCTCGTAGGGATTGCAATGGTAGCCGTGGGTGTCGCCGCACGGATCGCCGCAGACCACCGGCGGCTCATCGTAACAGTTGCTTCCCAGTCCCTTGAACCCAAGGATCATGACCGCCCGGCGGGAGCCGTTGTCCACAAAGGAGGCGCCTTTCCAATCGTCGCACATGCGAAATCCCGGGTAGTCGCAGGTCGCCGGGTCGCCGACGTTGGGTCCGGCGCATCCCGGAAATTTGACGCGGGAGTACAGCAGGGGAAGGGCGTCGAGATTTCCCGACGGGGAATCGCCCGTCAAGGCATGGAAGGCAAAAAGGGTTGGTCCCTGGGAACCTCCGGCTGTCGTGACGCTCTCCATGGAGGCCGGCGTTCCCCTAGAGCGGCCGGTCACCAGCCGCCGCCCGCCGAGGTAGCGGCCGGCGTACCACTGGGGCACCGTGAACAGGTAGGATCCCATCTTGCGGCCGTGGTAGGGCGCCGCGTCCGGGCCGACATGAAACATCCCCCTTGCGCCGGTTCCGTCCAGGTTGGCCATCCAGATCGTCGGGAACGAGGCCTCGCCGAATACGCCCTCCGCATACCAGGCTTCCAGGGATCCGTAGATTTTGTCCTGGGTTTGGGTGCCGGTTTTGGGGACATATTCGATGTCGCTGACAAAGACGTACTCCCGGTGCACGGTCGCCGCCAAACCCTGGTCGAAGGGACGCATGGCCCCAAGGAGCGCGGCCTCCGGAAGGGCCTGCCAGTCGGCGCGGACGGCGGGAGCCGGAATGGCGACCTGTCCGTAATGGGCGTAGCACTCCCATCCCGGGTTCCAGCACGATTCCCCGGGATGATCCGGGCTGTACGGCGACTGGAAGCCGGTGACAAGAAGGGTGCCGCGTCCGCTGTTTCCGGGGGGATAATATGACAGGCCGAGGGCGCCCCAGTTGAACTGGGCGGGCAGCCGGAACGCCCCTTGGTAGACCAGGTCGGCGAGGCCCAGCCGTTCCGTGGCGGCCGCGTCTCCGGCAGGGGCGGCGTGTTCCTGTTTCGGCGGGCCGCTTGGCGGGGCGGCCGTCTGGGTTCGTACCGCAACGCCCCGGGAACCCGCGTGGGAAGAGGCGTCATTCCCCGTGGCGGTCAAATCTGTGCCCGAGGATGCCAGGACGGAAAGGGCCAGGGCTGCGCAGATGGCGCCAAGAACGCGTACGGTGAGCGTGATGCGCATGACATTTCCCCTCCTGCGGTTCGTGTGGTTCCCGCCGGGGGCTCGGAGTCCCGGCGGGTGAACGTCAAGGGAAAACGCTGGGAAAGGTGTTTTTTCAACCCGGCCGTTTCGCCTAGGAATCTCCCCCCAGGCCGGACAGGGCCTTGCCGATGACCAGGTTCAGGGTTTTGCGGTCCATGGGTTTGGCGACATAGTCGTCCATTCCGGCGGCGAGGAACCGTTCCCGGTCTCCGTCCATGGCGTAGGCCGTCAGGGCGATGATGGGGATGCCCGCCTTGTCCCTGCCCGCGTCGCCGCGGCGGATGTGCCTGGTGGCCGTGACGCCGTCCATGACGGGCATCTGCACGTCCATGAGGATCATGTCGAAGTCCTTGTTCGCGAGGGCCTGGACGGCCTGCTGGCCGTTCTCGACGCCGTAGACGGCATGGCCTTCCTTCTCGAGGGTTCTGGCGATGGCCATGCGGTTCACCTTGTCGTCCTCGGCCAGTAATATCCGGCATGTGTTCCGATGCGCGCCGATGGACGGCCTGGGGCCTGGAACCGGTCCGGAAAGGCCCGGGGCCAGCCGGAACGGAATGGAGAAATAAAACGTGGACCCGGCCCCAAGGGTCGTCTCCACGGCAATGGAACCGCCCATGAGTTCCACCAGCTGCTTGCAGATGGACAACCCCAGTCCGGCCCCCTGGTACTTCCGGGTATAGCGCTCGTCGGCCTGGGTGAACGGCGCGAACAGGCGTTCGATCATGTCGGCGGCCATGCCGATGCCCGAGTCGGTGACCGAGAAAAGAACCCGGATGATTCCCGGCGGCGAGGGGAGGGGACAGGCCTCGATCACGATTTCCCCTGAAGGGGAAAACTTGATGGCGTTGCCCACCAGGTTGTTGAGGATTTGCTGCAGCCGGGGACTGTCTCCCATGAGGCCGTCCGGGATGGCCGGATCGATGCGGACGCGCAGGCCCAGTTTTTTTTGCCGGGCGGGGAGGCGGAAGAGTTCCTCGACGGATCGCGCGGCGGCCCGCAGGTCGAAGGCCTCGTTTTTGATCTCCAGGCGTCCGGCCTCGATCCGCGACAGGTCCAGGATGTCCCCCACCAATTCCGTGAGCCGCCTGCAGGACTGCATGGCGGAGGCGATGTATTCCTCCTGTTCACTATCCAGGGAGGTGCTCTCCAGCAATTGCATCATGCCCATGATCCCGTTGAGGGGGGTGCGTATCTCGTGGCTCATGTTGGCCAAGAACCGGCTTTTGGCCTCGCTGGCCTCCTCGGCCGCCTCCTTGGCCTTGACCAATTGACGCTGGGCCTCCCGAATCTCAGTCATTTCGACGTCGATACAGTACATCTCCTTGCGTCCCGACAGGGTCTTCTGCATGACGTGCGAGGAATACACCGGGACCATGCCGCCGTCCTTGTGCCGAAGATCGAGGGCCCCCGGAGCAATGGGCACGCCGCGTTCCACCCAGTCGGCCACGGCCCGGATGACGTCCTCCCGCATGCCTTCCGGGATGATGAGATCCTCAAGCAGCCGTCCCCGGGCCTCGCTTTCGGTGTAGCCGTACACCCGCTGGCTGGCCCTGTTCCAGAAGACGACGCGGCGGCCTTCGTCGTATCCCTGGACCGCCACCATATCCACGTCGTCGAGGAGCTTCCTGAAGCGCAGTTCGCTTTCCTGCAAGGCCATGACCGCCTCACGCTCGGCCTCCTGCAACCGGACGGCATGAATGACGCCCGCGCACGCGGACAGAAACGGCGCCAGGAATCTGGCGATTTTCCGGTCGTATCCCCCGGCCCGGTTGGCGACCCCGGCCACGCCCACAAGGCGGTTGCCGAAGCGCAGGGGCAGGCCCATGAAGGTGCGGATCGAGGGGTGCCCGGGGGGAAGCCCCACGGGACGCGGGCCCGAGGGGACGTCGTTGACGATCACCGCCTTCCCGGTCGCCGCGGGCAGCCCGGCAAGGGTGTGCGGGTTTCCGGATGCCGGGGCGTCCTCGGGGAGATGCGGCGGGGGTTTCCCATGGGTGGATTCGGAGGCGAGGGTGGAGAGGGCCAGGCGCCGGGTGCACGATTGCCCGGCTGCGTCGGGGAGCACCTCGTCCAGGAACCCGAACTCGCTGTCGGTCAGGGCTACGAGGGCCTCCAGCAGGCCGTTGAACGTTTTGCGGAGATCCCCGGACACGATGAAGGTCGACTGGACGGCGCGGATCATCTCCAGCATGCTGGTGGATCTGCGCAGTTCCTCCGCGGCGGCCTTGCGCGCGGTGATATCCCGGCAAAAGCAGACGAGCCTTCCGCCGTCCTCATCCATGAAGGTGACGGAGAGTTCCGCATCGTAGATGCTGCGGTCTTTCCGTTGATGGCGGGTTTCGAAGAACTCGGACCCGTTGCGTATGATGCGTTCGATCCGCTTTTTCGTTATGCCCGGGGTCTCGACCACGTCGATGTCGGTGATATGCATCCCGGCGAGGTCCGCAATGCCATGCCCGGACATGGCGGCGAACGCCGCATTCGCTTCGAGAATGCGGCCTGAAACGTCCAGTACGAAAAAACCGTCCGCCGTGGTCTGCAATATCGTGGCCAGGTATTTTTCCCGTTCAAGGACCGCCGCCTCGTATCCCTCCCGCGAGGCGGCCATGCCGATGGCGTTGGCCACCATTTCCAGCATGGAGATTTCATCCCGCCGCCATCGCCTGGGCTTCAGGCAGTCGTCGAGCCCCAAAAAACCCCAGAAGACTTCTCCCGCAAACACAGGCAGGATCAGAAGCGATTGTATCCCCTGGGACTCCAGAACCTCCCGCTCCGGTCCTTCGAAGTCGTCCAGGGTGCGCGCATAGGCCTGCCGCAAGGCCAGCACGGCGCGCAGGGACGGGGAGGCCTCGGCATAGGGAAGCCTGCACAGGAGGGGGTTGCCGAGTTGCGGCTCAATGCCGCCGGCGCAGGCCTCGTGGGTCTGGGTCATGCACAATCCGGCGACGGGATCCTCCTCATTGCGGAAGATATAGGCCCGGCTGATGCCGGTGATGCGTTGCAGTACGGCCACGACCTGGGCCAGCCGCTGGTCCAGGGGCGGGCTTGCGGACAGGATCGTGGCGCATTCCGCAGCGGAATGCAGCGCGTTTTCCACGCGCCGGCGTTCCGAGATGTCTTGAAACACGCAGAGCGTCCGCTGGAAGCGGCCCTGGTCGTCACGTTGTATTTTCCCGTGGAGAACGACGAGGATGGTTGAGCCGTCTTTTTTTCGCATCTCGATTTCAACGTCGGCCATCTCCCCCAGGGTCTTGAATCGCGGGAAATTCGCGGTGAAATGACCGATCCAGTCCGGATGCAGGAACTCGCGGAAATTTTTCCCGATCACCTCCTGGCGGGAATATCCGAGGGTGTCCAGGAAGGCCTGGTTGACATCGAGAAAGTTCCCCGCCTCATCGAGGGATTGATAAGGGGCGGGGGCGTGCAGAAACATGCGTCTGAAACATTCCTCGTTTTCACGCATGGACTGCTCGGTCTGCTTGCGGGCGGAAATATCCGCGACGAACCCCTGGATGTACCGGATTCCCCCAGACGTATCCCGGACGACATGCACGGACTCCGAGGTCCAGAAGGTGGTTCCGTCTTTGCGCTTGTGAAGCGATTCGAAGCCGAGAACCGAGTCCTCGGTGGCAAGCCTGTGCAGAAAGGCGGCCCGGACCGCCGGATCGCCGTATATCTGGGCCGATATGTCAGTAGCCGCCGTCACCAGCTCGTGGGGGGAATCATACCCGTACAGCCGGGCCATGGCCGGGTTGGCGGACAGGAAACGTCCGTCCGGGGTGGAGGTGAAGATGCCGATGGGGGCCTTTTCCAGGATGTCGTGAGGATTCGGGAGGGGCTCCGGAGAAGGCGGATTTTCCTGCGGCGGGGATGGAGGGCGGCTTGGCATGCGCAGCTCCGGTAAGGAGGTTCAGGTGGAAACGGTGCATCGGGGGAAGAATGTGTGAAGCTTCGTGTGGCTACTGCGAAGTGTCTCGAAAAACATGGAGAATAGCCAGTGCTTTTTGCACACCGCAACTGTCCGCAACGTCGGCGAATGGTGAGCCGGCAGGGCCGGCCGCGGCCCATTGCGCCCGGTCGCGGAGAACGGATGCCCCGGCGCGTGAGGGGAGCCGGGAAGCGGGCGCCCTCCAGAGCCAGCAAGGCGGTTGCCCGCTCTGTCCAAGGGAAGCCTTTGGAGGCGCGAGTGTCACGTCCCTTAAAAAAAACGAGAGTATTTTTTAATGAAAATAAATAATTTTAGTTAGTTACCTGCGAAACGCCATATACGCTTTCGTGGACGTGACGCTAGTTCTCCATCATGACCCCGACAATCCCCAGGGCCAGGGCGGCCAGGATGCACAGGGCGGAGATCAGGATGCCCACCCAGATGACGAAGCGGTGCACGCCGCCGAGTTCGGCGCAGCGCACGGTGACGTCCATCCCGGGAAAGGCCTTCTTGAGTTGCAGGATGTCCGCACGGGCCTTGCGGTAGTAAAGGAAGTATCCGGCCGCGCCCGAGGCGGCCATGATGGCGAAGTTGAGGTACGGCACGAACGACAGCACGAAGACCAGGGCGGCATAGGCGTACAGCTTGCGGTACAACAGCCACCAGAAGGTGAAGAAAAACGCGGACCAGTTCCACGTGGCCTTGAAATTCCCGGCCAGATCGTCGAACATCCTGAACCTGGGAAGATACTTGTGGGCCTCGGGTCCGATAAAGGCCGCATATTCCTGCTCCGTGACGATGTCCATGGCATGGCCTTCCTTTGTGCTTTTCGATGCTCTCTGTCATAAAACAGGCGGCCGGACAACCGGGGGCCTAAGCGATCACGGCGAATCCGATGCCGTCCGCCCCGTCAAAACGCACCAAAACGCTAAAAAATGAGGAAAATCGAATGTATGAGATCAAGATCACCGGCGACGCGACCGTGGAAGGGCCCGATCTGCCGGACCTCGACGTCAATCTTCTGGAGCGCGGCCTGCGCCAGGACATGATCAACCGCCTGGAGGAAGTGGGGCTGATCATCGAGGGCCTGGAGATCAAGGTGCGGTTTCTGCCGTAAAGAAAGCCTCAGGCAGTCCGGGGGCCGAGGGCCCGCCATGCCGCCGCCGCAAGCCAGGTGGCGGCGGCCACGGCCCAGGCCGTAAAAAGCCAGCCCCGGGTCATGTCCTCGCCCCGGAACAGGGCGTGGACGAAGGCCGCAGGCGCGGCGAGATGGACCGCCAGATGCACGGGCCGCCAGATGCGGCGCGGCAGGCGGCCCGCAGTCCCCAGGAGCGCCGCGCCCCAGGCGGCCAGAAAGAGCGCCAGGGCCGCCTTGCCCGCGACCATCTCCCAGGTGTTCGGCAGGGCCAGGGCGGCCTGGAAAGAGGTCAGGCCCATGGCCTCGGCGAAGCGGTAGGTATGGAGCCCGGCGTGGATCGCCAGCAGGGCCGGAAAGACCAGCCCCAGGGCCCTGTGGACCGTGAAGGCGCGGGCAAGGCCCAGGGCCTGGACGGCAAGCGGGTTCCGCGCCCCCAGGAGCACGAGCGGCGGGAGGCATGTCAGAGCCGTGAGCGCCGCCAGGTTGGCCATGGCCCGGAGCCGGTCCCCCCCGGCGAACACCTGGGGCAGGGCCAGGGCCACCGCCGCCACGGCCAGCCCGGTCGGCGCGGCCATGAGGATCGCCGCGCCACGTCGCGTCACAGGGCGTCGCCCGAGGCCAGGGTGGCCAGGTAGGCGGCCATGACCGACTTTTGGGCGTCATCCACCCGGGCGCCGCGCTTTTGCATGCGCCCGATGTAATCGCTCCAGTCCTTCTCGCTGTTTTTGCCGATCCGGTCCCGCACCCGGTTCAGATTGTGGCAGGCCGTACAGCGCTCCCGGACCAGGGCCGGGGTGTCCGCCTGGGCCTGGGCGCTCGGCGCGGGAAGGACCGCCAGGATCGTGATGGCCAGGGCCGTCAGGGTTGCGGAGAAACGTCTGCGCATGAGGGGCCTCCTTGGGCGAAAGGGCTTCGTACCTGCGGTCCCGTTGCGGTCAGGGCACCGGATGGGTGCGCGCAAATTCCAGAAGATCCTCGTAGATGCGTTGCACCTCGGCCACGGGCACCTCGCCCGCAACCATGAGCATGGGCGTTTCCTTGTGGAACCGGGACGCCCAGGGCTTTGCGGCCAGTTGTTCCCACACCCCCCACTTGCCGTAGGAAATGACGCCATGCACGGTCTGCAGGGAGACTTCGAAGGCCTCGTAGTCCATGGCCCCGACCGTGGCCCGGGGGATGCTTTCGTGATCCGGGCCGCCCTGGATGGACAGGAAAAACCAGTCCCCGATGCGGATGTCCCCGAACCAGCGTTCGTCGTCGCCTTCCGGGCGCGGAAGTTCTTCAAGCAGGGTGCGGAAATCCTGAGCCATGCCGTGCTCCTTGTCGTGCGGTGTCCGCCCCGGCCCGCAGGCCGGGAGCGGCAGGGGAGCAGTGTAGGGCCATTGCGCCGGGACGGTCAACCCGGGATGAGATTTGCGGGGCCGGACGGGGAGGGCGGGGACTTTTGCAAAAGCCGGTGGAAGAAGGTCTGCACGTAACGCCCCGAGACCACATCGGGCAGCCCGAAACGCGGCGGATCGTCGTCCATCTCCGAGGTGAAGGCGAAATAGGCCTGCCGGGAGAGGGTCTCCACGGCCGGTCCCAGGGTCTCCCACAGGGCGGCCTTGGCTCCGGCGGGGATCTCGAAGGTGCGGCATTGCAGGGGCCGGTATTCGAAAAGCAGGCATTTCCCGTCCTCGACCAGGGGACACATGGCCCCGATGTCGGACAGGCAGAACTCCCCCTCCGGCGCCTTGGGGCGTTCGCCTGCGGCCGCCTCGCGCTCCCGCCTGGCCGCCTCCACGGCCCGGTCGATGACGTCCAGGCGCGTCTGGCTGGACAGGGTCACGTTCCGGGCGTGGCTAAGGTAGACGGCCTCGATGAAGGTCAGGCTCACCGGGGTGCTGCAACACCGGACATGCTCCCGTCCACACCGCTCGTCGTCCGGGGCGTATTCCTCGGCCAGGGCGCACAGGCCCTCATAGTCGTAGAAAAAGGGGCCCAGATCCACCAGGTGCTTGGATTCCAGGGTGGGCTCGCGGATGGTCAGCCGCCCGCTGGCCCGGCCGTATTTGCGGATGGTCCACCACTGGTCGAAGTTGGCGGGTTTGGAACGCAGGGGCTTGAGGATCCGGGCGCACAGGGTATGCCCCATGCCCCGCCGCAGCAGGTAGGCGTTTAAGACCGTGCCCGTGCGGCCGATGCCGTGGCGGCAGTGGATGAGCACCTTGCGCCCCAGGTAGACGGCCTCGTCGAGCCAGGCCAGGGCCTTTTCCAGTTCCGCCAGGGGCGGGGCCTGCTCGTCGGGGATGGGCAGATAGTAGACCTCGAACCCGGCCTGGGATTCGATGTCGTGCAGGTCGCAGAACTCGGCGCACAGGTTGAGGATGGCGTCGATGCCCTGGGCCTTGAGGGACTCGAGCTGCTCCCGGCTCATGGGGGCATGCCCCACGGCCAGGTGGGGGGTGACGAAGGTCAGCTCGTAGGCGTGGCGGGGGTGCAGCATGGGGCGTTACCGGTCGGTCTTGTCCAGGAAGTCGGCCACCATCGCCCGCATGTCCATGCCCTCGGACAGGGTGACGTCCATGAGCTTGGTGCGGGCCAGGAGGTAGCCGAGCATGGCCAGCCGTTTCTGGATGATGACCTCGTTTTCCCGGGCCATGCGGGCGTCGAGCATGTCGCCCTTGACGGTCACCGTGAAGCTGAAATGGCTGAGCACCCGGGAGATGAATTCGATGCGCGCCAGGCGTTGTTCCAGGGAGCCCCCGCCCCCCTTGAAGCGGAAATTGACGTAGTTGTTCTTGTCCTCGGGGCCGCACACCGTGTCCAATACCGCGAAATGATACCCGAAACGGATCATGAGGTGGGCGTAGTTGGCGGAAATGACCGCGTAGCTGGCCAAAAGCCGGGATTTGCCGCTGAAGATGCCGCCGCTTATGCGGTCGAGCTCCTCCCAGTCCGCGAACTGGGCGTCTTCGTCCCAGGAGGCCAGGGGCGAGGTCAGCCCGGACCATATGGCCCACATGGGCGCGCTTTTGATCTCCCCCGGGGCCACGGTGGGGACGTCCGCCATGCCTTCGAAAAGGCCGCCGCCCAGATCCAGGATGTACATGGTGAAGGGAAGCGGTGTTTTCAGGCGGCGGGCCGTGGCCAGTCCGCGCCCGCCCCGGCCCACCAGGGAAAACATCTCGGCCACGCTTTTTTCATGGGCGAAGCGCACGATGTCGTGGACCGAGCGCATTTTTTCCGGGGCGAAATCCGGAGATTCCGGGTCCGTCAAGGTCAGCCTGGCCACCAGGGGGATGATTTTTTCCAGGCGGATGCCGGCGGGCGTGGCCTTTTTGGGGGCGGGATCGGCCGCCGCCGCGAGCAGGCTGTGTACCCGGCCGGGGAACACCCTTCCGGCGTCGGCGTCCAGGGTGATTTCCCGGCCGTCGGGGATCCGGGTGAAGATGTCCGGACCGAACACCGCCACGGGGAGTCCGAACTCCCTGGCCACCGAGGCGAAATGCCCCGCCCGGCTGCCCGCCGCCGCGATCACCCCGGCCACCCGTCCGGTCAGCCTGGCCAATGCCGGAGAGAGGGTGGGGGTCAGCAGGATCGCCCCCTCGGGGATCGCCGAGACCTCGATGACCGTCTGGGCATGGGCGGCCCTGCCTGCGGCCACGCCGTTGGAGACCCGTCCGCCGCCGGTCAAAAGCGGCGCCGGCAGATCGCCGGCCTCCCCGCTTCCCGGCTGGCCGTCGTCCACATAGGCCCCGAAACCGTCTTCGGCCTCGTGGCCCTCCTGATCGGCCGGCCCCGAATCGGCGCCGGCGCCCCGGCTTTGCAGGATGAAAAGATCCATGGCCTTGTCCATGGCCCATTCCACATCCTGGGGATGACCGAAAAGGCCTTCCAGGCGCTGCCCGATTTCCGCCAGCCGTTCGGCGGCCTCGTCGGGCAGGACCGTCTCCGGGGCGTCCCGGGCCTCGGGGGCCGGGTCGCGGGCCAGGACGCGGGGGTGTTTCTCCCGTGTCAGGGACAGGGCTTCGGGGATGATGCAGCCGTCCACCACGGCCGTGCCCAGTCCCTTGGCGGCATAGATGCCCGTGACCTCGCGGCCCTGGACCCGGCCGCCCGGATCCAGGGTGTAGAGCACGCCGGCGGACGCGGCGTCGATCATGGGCATGATCAGGACGGCCATGGAGGTCTCCTCGTCGGACAGGCCGTTCAAGATCCGGTAGGTCATGGCCCGGGGACCGTATTTGGAGGCCAGGACCGTCTTGTAGGCCGTCACCACCTCCTCGGGCGGCACGGAGAGCACGCTTTCGTATTGCCCGGCGAAGGAGGCCTGGCCGTCCTCGGCCAGGGCCGAACTGCGCACGGCCAGAAGGCCGTTTCCGGCCCGGGCCAAGTCCGCGGCGGCCTGGCGCAGGGGCTCGGCAATGTCCTCGGGAACATGGATGGACAGGATCATCTGGCGCAGCTCGGCGGCCAGCCCGGCCATCTCGTCGGGCCGGGAGAGAATCACCTTGCGCAGCTTGGCGTCGAGCCTGGGCCGCAGTTCCGCAGCCTCCAGGATGTACCGGAAGGCCCCGGCCGTGACCACAACACCCGGCGGGCAGGGGATGCCGCCGTGGGCGTGGAGCCGTCCCAGGGCGGCGGCCTTGCCGCCCGCCAGCCCGGGGTGCGCGGCGGCCTCGGCCAGGTTGAGGAGGAAGGGGGGCGACATGTCGGGCACGGGCACGTCCAGGGCCATGCGTACGTAAAAATCGATCTTGCGGGCGTATTCGGGCAGATCCACGTACCTGGCCGGAGACAAAAGCGACAGTTGCACCGTGAGATGCTCCACGGCGGAACTCAACCGTTTGCAGAGCCAGACGATGCGTGCCCAGTCGGCGTGCTCGTTGCCGTAATGGATGTCCTCGATCTCGGCGATGATGTTCAGACACAGGTCGTCGTAGCGCAACAGTTCCTTGAAGGCATTGTATTTCTCGCGCAAAAGGACGCCCGGGGCGAAAATCTGGTAGGTCCAGTGACGGAAAAGCTGGGTGAGGGACATGGCGCGTTTTCCCGGTTGCCGGTTATGCGTTCTCCAAGGCCTCGGCCACCTTGCGTTCCAGCTCATCCTTGTCGATGGGCTTGACGCAGTATTCGCAGGCCCCCAGGCGTACCGATTCCCTGGCCGTTTCCAGGGTGGGATAGCCCGTGAGCATGATGACCCGGGTGGCGGAGGAACGCTTCTTGATTTCCTCCAGAACCTCCACGCCGGTCATCTTCTTGAGTTTGATGTCCAGGATGGCCATGTCCGGCTTGGCCTTGCCGATATGGGCCAGGGCCTCCTCCTCTTCGGTGAAGACCGTCACGGCATGCCCCTTGCGTTCCAGGATGCGCTTGATGAGCACTCCGGCATCGATGACGTCGTCCAAAACGATGATATTGGCCATTTACGTCCTTCCTTTGGCAAGAGTCTGAGCGGTTTCCACGGTTTCCGCATGGTCCAGGGGGAGATCCACGACAAAAACCGTGCCCGGGCCGCGTCCCGGGGCCTCTCCCGTCTCATGGTTGAAAAACCCCTTGGGTACGGGGCTTTGGGCGGTGATGGAACCGTCGTGGTCCTCGATGATGCCGAAGGACACGGACAGCCCGAGCCCGGTTCCCTGCCCCACGGGTTTGGTGGTGAAAAACGGATCGAAGATCTTTTGCAGATTCTCCTGGTCGATGCCCGAACCCGTGTCCGCGAACCAGGCCGTCACCTTCTGGGCCGGGGAATCCAGGCGGGAGCGCACCAAAAGCAGCCCGCCGGTCTCGATCATGGCGTCGCGGGCGTTGGTCAAAAGGTTGATCCACACCTGCTTGAGCTTCTCGGGGTCGCCGTAGATGATGGGCATGCGCTCGTCGAGATCGGTCATGATGTAGACCTTGTCCAGCCCGAAGGTATGTCGCACCAGGCTTATGGCCTCCATGAGCGAGTTGTTGAAGCACATCTCGAGTTTCGAGCTGTCCGTCTGCCGGGAAAAGCCCAGGAGGTCGGCCACGATCTTGCGGCAGACCTTGGCCTGCTTTTCCATGATTTTCAAATCTTCATATATCTGGCTGTCTTTGTCCACTTCCTCCTGAAGAAGCTGGGAATAGCCCAAAATCACGCCCAGGGGCGTATTGATCTCGTGGGCCACGCCTCCGGCCAGCTTGCCCACGGATTCCATCTTCTGGGACTGGATGAGCTGCTCCTGGAAGAGCTTGAGCTGGGTCACGTCCCGGGCCGTGCGTAAAAGCCCCATGACCCGCCCGTCCTTGTCGAAGACCGGAGCCCGCACCACATGCAGCCACTTGTCCCGCTGGCCGCGCTTGGCGCGTATTTCCCGGTCGAAGGGCAGGCCCGTACGCACCACGCGCAGATCCTCCTCGCGCGTGAGCTTGGCCTCGGCCTCGGGGAACAGGTCGAATTCCGTAAGCCCCTCGATGTCGTGGGCCGAGCGTCCCACGTAGTCGGCAAAGGCCTTGTTCACGGACAGGTATTTCAGATTGTCCCCGATCAGGCACACGAAATCCGGGGTGGCGTCCAGGATGGTGCGCAAAAGCTGCTCCTGGCGGGTGAGCACGCCCTCGGCCTGCTTGAGTTCCTCCAGGTGGGTCTTGAGGCTTAGGGCCATGACGTCGAAGGTCTCGGCCAGATCCTGGATCTCGTCGCCCTTGTTGCGGTTGTAGACCGGACAGTCCTTGCAGGACTCCTCCTTGTCCCCATCCTCGGCGTCGGAACAGTCGGGACACAGCGTCCCGGCCAGGTACCAGCACCGCCTGCGGGTGTCTCCATAGGCCGGGCAGTGGGTCAGGTCGCAGTTCATGATCTCCCAGCAGTTCGCCGCCACCACGGGGCCGGTGCGCATGTCCAGGTTGCCCTTGACCACCTCCTCGGCATGTTCGCGCAAAAGCCCGATGCGCCGTGTGACCTGCCTGGCGAACAGGGAGCTGAAGAGGATGGCCGGGATCAGGGCCGCCCCCGAGAGGGTGAAGATGAAAAACACCAGGCGGTTGACGGAATTCTGGGTCTGGGTGCGCGACAACCCCACCCGGGCGGTTCCGAACCGGGCCCCCACGATCATGATGGGGGCGGCGAAGTCGTAGATGTAGTCGCGGCCGGTGAAAAGCAGGCGGACGTTGGCGGGGGTGTCGTCATCGGCCTCGTTGGCGGCCAGAAGCTCCACGGGGAAGCCCTGGACGAAGGTGTGGACCATGACGTTGCCGTCGCGGTCGGTGATGAAGGCGTAGACGATGTCCTGCACGCCCTTGTATTCGTCCACCATGTTTTTCAGGCGCAGGAGATCCATGGCCAGCATGGAGTCGGCGGCCCGCGAGGCCAGGTTTTCGGAGATGACGAGCCCGCGTTTTTTCGTCTCGTCGATCAGCGCGTCGGCGGCCATGCGGCTGACCACGAAGGCCAGGGGCAGGGCGATCAGGGTCACGATGAGAAGCGTGCCCAGGTTGATCTTGGTGCTGAACTTGAGCTTGTCGACGAGGCGCACTACCGGATGGCCTCCAGGGTTTCCAGGCCGAGCTTTCCGGCCAGTTCCCGCACCGGGGCGTAATCCCCGTCCACGGCCGGAATGATCCCGCGCATGCCCGCCGTGCGCAGGATGGTCGCATCCTCCGGGCGCTCCATGGACAGGGCGAACATGGCCCGGGAGATCTTGTTGACCACCTCCGGGTCCAGGCCCGGCCGATGGGCGTAGACCCAGCCCGGATAGCGCTTGGACTCGGCCAGGATGCGGATCTGGGACAGGTCGATCTTGTCCTTGAGCAGGGGAAGCGCCCCGTCGCGCACGGAGCCGAGGTCGTAGGCCCCGGCGTAGACGGCCATGACCACCTTTTCCTGCTTGCCGCCGGGCCCGGGGGCGAAGGCGATTTCGGCGAAGTCCTCGCGGCGGATGCCGTTGTCGTAGAATTCTCCCAGGGCGTAGATGAAGCCGCCGGCCGAGGACGGGTCCACGGCCAGCCAGCGCTTGCCCCGGCAATCCTCGATCTTTTCGATGTTGCGGTTGTCCTTGCGCACGATGATCTGGCTGTAGAATTCCGGCGCGCCGGAAGGTTCGATGATCCGGGCAAAGGCCCTGGCCCCGGCGGAGGCCATGCGGATATAAACGAAGGGATTGGAAAAGGAGATGTCGATTTCGCCGCGCTCCACCATCTTGACGTGCTCGTCGAAGGTGTCGGGAAAGATCTGGCGGATGGGCAGGCCCGTGGCCTTTTGCAGGTATTCCACCAGAAGCCGGTGGCGCTCGTAGGACACGGTATGGGAGAACTGGGGCAGGTAGGCGTAGGTCACGGCCCGCTTGGGGACGGACACGGAGGTCTCCACCCGCCGGGCCAGGTTCACCTGGAAGGCGGGTTCCTCCTCGCTGCATCCAAGGCTTGCCAAGGCCAGAATCGCGACGAAAAAGAAGCAAAGACTGCGCATTGTCGCTCCAGCGGCGGTTGGCCGGGGGCTGGAAAGAGGACGCCTGGACCGGCCTTTGGCGGGGAGGAAATCCTTCCCTGGTTGCTGCGCCTGTCGTCCGGCGCGACAGCCGCCGGAGGTTTCGCGGGCATCCTTTTTTCCCCAGAGGGATGCGCCTGCCCCTCCCGCCGCGCCGGGTGCGGGTTATTTGCGGGTCGTGGCCGGGTCCGCCTCCCGGAGTCCGTCCGGCGCGTCGATGCCGCTCTCAAGCACCGGGGTGGGCAACATGCCCGGCGTTTTTTTCCTGGCGGATTTTTTGGACGGCATGGCCTCCTCAATCACCTCGCTCCAGGGGATGGGTTTCTCTTCGTCTTCCGCAGGGGGGGCCAGACCCGGGTCCAGGCGGCGCAAAAACCCGATCCGCGGCTTGATCCGGGAATAGGCGATTCGCGTCAGGATGTAGACGGGCAAAAACACGGCGTTGAAGCCCACGACCTTGTCCAGAAGAGGCAGGGGGATGTCCACGCCCTGGAAACGCCCGGCCAGCCAGCCCATGGCGAAGGGCAGGGGCCAGATGGACACGGTGAAAAGCGCCGCCCGGGTGAAAAACGCCTTGCCGAAGGTGTCGTTGGCCAGCTTGTTGGCGGCCGTGTAGTTTTCCTTGTCCCCCCGGCGCAGGGCCTTGATGGACAGGTTGTGCAGGTGCACCATGTCTTTCGTCTGGGACCGGAAATGGGACAGGTTGATCCTGTGGGCCAGGGCCTGGCTGATGTCGCCCACAAATACGGTCACGGCGGCCAAAACGGCGCACCCGAGATAGAAACCCGCAGCCGCATCGTCCGGGATGCGGAAAAAGAAGATGAAGAAGGCGTCGATCAGGCGCGTGGCGTGGGACAGATACTCCATGGCGGCTCCAGTGGGGCGGAAGGTCTTTCCTCCAAAAATAGCACACGCCCCGCCCTGAGGAAAGGGCGGGGGGCGATGAAAAAAAGGCCGACGGCGAGGGATGTGTCGTCGTCGGCCCGGGCGTGGCGCGGCCCCGGGAAGGACTCCGGGGCCGCGAGCAAGGGATGTTGCATGTTAACCGAACATTCTGATGTTGAAGAAGCCGCGCAACAGATAGTCGACGCCCACGTACAGGGCCAGGACGATGAACAGGCGCTTGAGCCAGATGTCCGGGATGTACTTGGAGGTCTTGGGGCCGATGATCGAGCCGACCACGATGCCCACCAGTTCCAGGCCGATCAGGGTCCAGTCGATGGGCGTGCCGCCGCCCATGAAGGTGGAGATGGAGGTGATCATGGACACCAAAACGGCCAGGGCCGAGGTGCCGGCGGCCAGGTACATGGGCAGGCCGGCCACGCTGGTCAGGAAGGGCACCAGGATGAACCCGCCGCCGACGCCTAAAAAGGCCGCCACGGCGGAGATGACGATGCCGCCCACAAGCGGGATGATGGGATTGAAGGAGAATTCCACGCCGTAGAAGGTGAAGCTCACCTTGGTCAGGCTAAACGAGGTGGTCTTGACGCCCAGGGCCTTGGTGTCCACCTTCTCGCCGGATTTCTGCTTCTTGACGGTCTCTTCGAAGGCCTTGACCGCGGCCTTGGTCTTCTGCTTGCCGGCCTGTCCGGCCGGGGTGGTCTCATAGAACAGGTAACAGCCAAGGGCCAGGACGAACAGGCCGAAATAGCCCTGGTAGGCCGAGAAGGACACCTTGCCCGCCGTCAGGGTGACGGAACCCCAGCTGCCCAGGATGGAGCCGATGCCCAGGGCGATGGCCAGGGGCAGCACCAGACGGCCCATGCGGTAGTAGTTCCAGGAGGAAATGAGCGCCGAGAGACCCACCAGCCACTGGTTGGAGGTCCGGATGGAGTCGGTGACCACCTTGTTCAGTTCCGGGGCCGTGCTCTTGAAGCCCTTGGCGTAGTTGCCGAAGCCGAACACGGAGATGTGCCCCACACCGGCCATGACGCCGCCGAAGGCGCCCACGGTGGAGAATATCCAGCCCACCCACACGGCCCACACGAAGGCCAGGATCATGTTCACCTGGGGCGCGCCGGGGATGCCCAGAAACCCGGTGGGTTTGCTGGGATCGATCTGGCCCGGCTCGGTGCCCTGGGGGGCCTTGGCGATGGCGTCGCTCAGGCGGTCGGCCCAGGCCGGCTCCAGCCACAGGCACATGACCGCAGCCATGATGCCGAGCACCAGAAATACGTTTTTGGAATTGCGCACGTCACTCCTCCTTGCTTGCACGTTCATCCGAATTCGGTGTTCTCCGCCCACGCCACCGGGAAACCTCCCGATTGACGAAACAATCCGGGGCGCCCTGCCTGCCAGACAACCCCGTTCGCATCAACCGGGCGCCAGTGACTCGCCCGTGCCGCCGGACCCTGCCCTGCCAGGCGGCGCTCTATCGTCTCGGCCCCGAAGGTTCCGAACCGTGTTCCGACGCGGATTCCCCGCCGCGCCGATCCTGGTTGCGGTCTCTTGCCAGGCGTGTGACGCATCCCGTGACAGAACGCCTAAACGGTGCGTCCGATCCGTCCAGGCGGCTCCTGCGGCCGGTCCTTTTGCACATTCACCGGTCTTGGCGATGCGGTAATTGGTGATCGGCCGTTGGTCGCGATGCAAAACGACATATAGTGCAGAAGTCCGCAACCTTTGGAGTATCCCCATAGAGCATTGGGTGGGGGAAACTGTCAAGAGTGTTTCCAAGTTCTTTTTTTCTCAAAAAAATCGAAGCGAACCGGCATATGTTGCGGGGATTGCGGCAGTCGTTTGTGAATTGTTTCACGAAAAGATGCGGAAGGGCAGTGGCTGGCGTCTGAAGCTTTTTGTTTCCGCCCGGTGTGGGATCGAGTCCGGGGGAGATCCTGAAATAACCTTTCTTCGCCGGGCGCAAACCGGACGGCGTGCATCCGGGGCCGCGGGGACGGAGACTGAACGCGGAAGTGCAGGTGCGGCTGGTGAGGCCGGGAGCGCACGCTCCCGGCCCCCGGGTGGCTAGGGATGGCGCAAAAGAATGCGCCGGGCGTAGTCTTCGCGGGTATGGGCCGAGGCCTCGTTGGGGCGGACCAGGGACAGGGCGTGGGACGTGCATCCCGCGACGCAGGCGGGTTTTTCCCCGGCATCGATGCGGTCGCGGCAATAATCGCATTTCATCACCCGTCCCGTGAAGTCGTTCCACTGGGGCACCTGCCAGGGGCAGGCCTTGATACAGGCCTTGCAGCCCACGCAGAGATCCTCCTGGACGTAGACGATGCCGTCTTTTTCCCGCCGGGTCATGGCCCCGGTGGGACAGGCGGTGACGCACCAGGGCCGCTCGCACTGGAAGCAGGGCATGAACAGGTTGAGCATGCGCGGCTTGCCTTCATGGGAGACGGGCCCCACGGTGATCAGCTTGCCCAGCCGGGCATCCGGCGGCACACGGTTTTTCATCTGACAGTGCACCTCGCAGGCGTGGCAGGAGATGCAGCGATTTTGGTCGAGCATGATCAGGTACTTGCTCATGCGGGCTCCTTTTCTGTTTCGGGGGCCGGTGCGGATTCCGGAGCCTTCGGACGCGGCGGGGCGGGCTGCCCGGCCACCTGGCTTTTCATCCGGGCCAGGAGGTCGATCCGGAAATCCTCGCGGCTATGGCCGATGAGGTAGACGTTGTTGGAAAACCGCAGGGATTTCGCCGGGCAGACGCGCTCGCATTGACCGCACAGGCTGCACAGCGAATAGTCCAGGAAAAACTGCACCGGGGCGCGTGATTTTTCCGGGACGGCGGCTTTTTCGGTTTTGGGAATGACCCGTCCCTCGACCAGGGCCGCAGCCGGGGCATCGGCTTTCGGCTTGGGGGCCTTGGGCGGGGCGACCACGGACAGACAGCGCGACGGGCAGGCGTCGGCGCAGGCGCCACAGGCAACGCAACGCGGGGTGAAGGGGTCGTCGTCCTTGGGGATCAGCTCCACATGTCCCCGGTAGGTGGACAGGTTGTCCACCTGCTGCCAGGGGTAGATCACCGTGATGGACGGCTTGACGAAACTTTTTCCGGTCACGCCAAGCCCGATCAGAAGGCTCTTGGCGTAATTCCAGGCATCTTTGAAGGAACTCGAGGCGCTCATGGACTATCCTCCCAGGCGCACGGCCACGGCCGTGCCGGCCAAGACGATCAGGGCGACAGGGGTCAGCCGCTTCCAGCTGAGGTTGAGAAGCTGGTCGAAGCGAACCCGGGGATAGGTCCAGCGCAACCAGATGATCAACAGCAGGATGGCGTACAGCTTGGCCAAAAACCACCAGATCCCCGAGGCCACCGGGCCCTGGTAGCCGCCCAGGAACAGGGCGGCGGCCACGCCGCTGACCACGATCATGTTGGCGTATTCGGCCAAAAAGAACAGGCCGAAACCCATGCCGGAATATTCCGTGTGGAACCCGGCCGTGAGTTCCGATTCGGCCTCGGGGAGGTCGAAGGGGGCCCGGTTGGTCTCGGCCACGGCGCAGATGATGAAGATGAGGAAGGCCAGGGGGTTTTTCATGGCGTACCATTGCCACGGCCAGGCCCCCTGGGATTCGGTCACGGCGAACAGGTCCAGGGAACCGGCCATGAAGGCCACGGCCAGGACCGACAGCAGAAGCGGCACCTCGTAGGCCACGGACTGGGCCACGGCCCGGGCCGCGCCAAGGATGCCCCATTTGTTGCCCGAACCCCATCCGGCCAGGCACAGGGCGATGACGTTGACCCCGGAAAAGGCCAGGATGAGCACGATGCCCAGGTTGATGTCGATGGCTTTGAGGCTGGCGTCGAAGGGCAGAGGCAGAAAACACAGGGCCACGGGCAGAAAGGCCAGAAGCGGGGCGGCCCAGAACAGCACGCGGTCCCCCTTGGGCGGGGTCAGAAGCTGTTTGCCCACAAGCTTCAGGGCGTCCACCAGGGGTTGCAGCAGGCCCTGGGGCCCCACGTGCAGGGGGCCGGGGCGGCGCTGGCAAAACCCGGCCACCTTGCGTTCGACATAGACCAGGACCAGGCCGTTGAGGGCCACGAAGGCGAAGATGCCGACCAGGGCCAGGATCAGGCGCACCAACGGATCGGCGAGGCTAAGGGACATGCTCATCGGTCGATCTCCGGGATGACGAGGTCAAGGCTGCCCAGAATGGACACGGCGTCGGACAGAAGCGTTCCCTGGGACAGTTCGGCGAAAAGGCTTAGGTTGGAAAAGCCGGGGGCGCGCAGCTTGACCCGGTAGGGCATGGGGCCGCCGTCGCTTTGCACCATGATCATGATCTTGCCCCGGGCGCCTTCCACGGCGAAACACGCCTCGCCCTTGGGCGGCCGGATCTTGCGCGGACCCTTGCCCTGGATGGGGCCCTCGGGGATGCTGTCCATGGCCTGTTCCACGATGGACAGGCTCTCGTCGATCTCGGCCAGGCGGACGAAGTAGCGGGCCATGGCGTCGCAGGCGGTTTCCGTGGGAATGCGGTATTCGAAACGGTCGTAGATGGAATAGGGTTCGGCCCGGCGCACGTCGTAGGGCTGGCCCGAGCCGCGCAGGCAGGGCCCCGTGGCCCCGTAACGGCGCGCCGTGTCCAGGTCCAGGACGCCGATTCCCTCGCAGCGGCCGCGCAGGATGCCGTTGTCCGTGACCAGATCCTTGTACATGGGCAGCCGGCCGCGCAGGGTGGCGATGAATTCCCGGGTCTTGGGGATGAACTCCGGCGGCAGGTCCATGGACACCCCGCCGAAGGTGAACGACGAATAGGTCAGGCGCGATCCCGTGACCGTCTGCAGGATGTCCAGGATGCGCTCCCGGTCGTCGAAGGCGTACATGATGGGGGTGAACGCCCCGAGATCGAGCAGATAGGCCCCCCACCACAAGAGGTGGGAGCTGATCCGGTTCAACTCGCAGGTGATGACCCGGATGTATTCGGCCCGTTCCGGCACCTCCATGCCCGCCAGCCGTTCCACCGCGCCCACGTAGGCCCAGTTCCAGGCCAGGGCGTGCAGGTAGTCCACCCGGCCCATGTTGGGGATGAACTGGGCGTAGGTCCGGTTCTCGGCCATCCACTCGTGCATGCGGTGGATGTACCCGAGCACGGGTTCGGCGCGTACGATGTATTCGCCGTCAAGCTCGAGAAGAACCCGCAACACCCCGTGTGTGGAGGGGTGCTGGGGGCCCATGTTGACGATCATCCGTTCCCCGGAGGGATCGGGCTCGAACCGGGCGGCGTAGGAGTCGCCCCAGAAGGACATGTCCACGGGCGGCGTGGGCGCGGCGGCGGCCGCAGTCTGATCGCGCATGGCGGCTACCCCTTGGCCTGTGCCCCGGCATCGCCGGAAGCGGGTTTGTCGGAGGCTTGCGTCTCGGCGGGCTGGCCGCAGTCCACCAGATATTCCAAGGGCAAAACGTCCGTGCGGCTCTTGCGGACCTTGTCGGACTTGACCAGGGGCGGCGGCGTGCCGTCGTCGGGCAACAGCAGGGCGTGCAGGTTGGGATGGCCGGTGAAGACCACGCCGTGGAAGTCGTGACACTCCCGCTCGTGCCAGTCCGCCCCGGGGAAGATCTTGGAGACGGTGGGAATGCGGGCGTCGTCGCGCGGCACGCTGACCCGCAGGGTCAGGCGGCCGGGCTCGGTCCAGTGGGCGAAGTGGTACCGGACCACGAAGCCTTCCAGCACGTCGCAGGCGGCCAGGCTCTCGATGTGATAGCCCTGGTCCCACAACACCCGGCAGGCGTTCTCGATCTTGTCCCGGTCGATCAGGATGCTGGCCGTCTGCCCGGTGCGGGCGTGGTCCAGGGGCACGACGCAGTCGGCGCCGATCTGGGATATCCATGCGGGGATCATGCGACCTCCGCCTTGCCGGCGGGCATGCCCTTGGCAACGGGCCACCACCGCCGGCCGGTGATTTTGTGCTGCAACTGGAACAGGCCTTCAAGCAGGGCCTCGGGCCGGGGCGGGCATCCGGGCACGTAGATGTCCACGGGGATGAGGGTGTCCACACCCTCGACCACGGCATACTGCCCGGGACACTTGAAGGGGCCGCCCGAGATGGCGCAGTTGCCAAGCGCCATGACCCACTTGGGGGCGGGCATCTGCTCGTAGAGCCGGACCACGGCCGGGGCCATCTTGCGGTTCACGGTGCCGGCCACGATCATGAGGTCGGACTGGCGCGGCGAGGGGCGAAACACCTCGGCCCCGAACCGGGCGATGTCGAACCGGGCCATGCCCACGGCCATCATCTCGATGGCGCAACAGGCCAGTCCGAAGGTCATGGGCCAGATGGACATGGCGCGGCATACGTCCACGATGCGTTGCACCGGGGACATGTTCACCAGCGCCGGCTCGACGTCGGTAACCGCCGGGGCGATGCCCCCTAGCTGCGGGGCGAGATTTGGATCCTGCGGGGCCATTCAAACACTCCCTTGCGCTGGAAATAGACCACGGCCAAGCCCAGGACGCCAAGGAAGATCAGAATCTTCCACACCGGGGCGAAGCCGACGGACTGGTTGAACCAGGTAGCCACGGGGAAGAGGTAGAGGATGTCCACCTCGAAGGCCAGAAACACGATGGCGTAGAAATAATAATTGATGCCGAACCGGGCCAGGGAACTGCCGTGGGTGGGGATGCCGCACTCGAAGGGTTCGCCTATGGCGCCGCCGACCGCCTTGGGAGCCAGGAGGATGGAACCCAGAAGGGGGCCTGCGGCGAAGGCCAGCCCAGCAGCCATGAAGATCAGGAGCGCCGCCTGCAGCCAGGTGAAAACCATCTGGTCCTCCCATGTTCGCCTTGGGCCGCGCGGCCCGCAGGGGTTGTGACGGTTGGGCGACAAAACGCGTAAGTCGTTGTCCGGACACTTTTTATGGTCGATTACAAAGCCCCTTTCCAGGGGAAAGTCAAGGGAGGGTGGCAAGTTTTTTCGTTCACATATCCCGTGTCGCCTGTAAAGGCGCATGGTTTCTGCATTGTTCATTATTTCACAACACTTTTTTCTTGCCAGTTGTGTCCGCTGTGGTAGCTTACCCTCCGAACTGTCAGGCGGACATACGAGCATCTACCCGAGGGGGAGCCATGAAAAAAAACGTCTTTGGCATATGCGGCATGTGTACGGTACGCTGCCCGATGATGAGCGTGGTTGACGACGGCAAACTGGTTACCATCCACGGCAATCCTCACGCGGGAGGCATCAAGGGATCGCTGTGCGCCCGCGGCGCGGCGGGCATGGCCCTGGTGAACGATGACGAACGGCCCCAGTTTCCCATGATCCGGGCCGGAGAGCGCGGCGAGGGCAAGTGGCGCCGGGCCACCTGGGACGAGGCCCTGACCTATGTGGCCGAGAAGCTGTCCAAGATCAAGGCCGAGCACGGCGCCAAGTCCATCCTGCTTTCGGACCGCGGCGGCCCCTTCCGGGAAATCTACCGGGCCTTTCTGCGCGGCCTGGGCACGCCCAACTACTGTAACCACGACTCGGCCTGCGCCCGGAACGTGCAGCACTCCGCCCTGTCGGTCTTCGGTTTCGGCCGCAAGGCCGTGGGCTACGACCTGAAAAACGCCAAGCACGTGGTGCTGCAGACCCGCAACATCTTCGAGGCCATCAACGTCAAGGAGGTCAACGACCTGCTCGACGCCAAGGCCGGCGGCTGCAAGATCACCTGTATCGACGTCCGGGCCTCGGTGACCGCGGCCAAGGCCGACAATTTCTTCCTCATCCGGCCGGGCACGGACTATGCCTTCAATCTCGCCGTGATCCACGAACTGGTGACCAAGGGGCTCTACAACAAGGAGTTCGTGGAGAAGTGGTTCAACGACCTCGAGACCCTGGCCACCTTCATCGCCCCCTACACCCCGGCCTGGGCCGAGGCCGAGACGGGCGTTCCGGCGGCGTCCATCGAAAAGCTGGCCGTCCAGCTCTCCGAGGCCGCGCCTTCGGTGATCTGGCATCCGGGCTGGATGACCGCCCGCTATTCCGACTCGTTCTACATGAGCCGCACGGCCTACATCATCAACGCCCTTTTAGGCGCCATCGGGGCCAAGGGCGGCCTGCCCCTGGCCAACGGTCCCGGCGACGTGGGCAAGAAGGGCCTAAAGGATCTCATGGCCATCTATCCCAAGCCCGAGGAAAAACGCGTGGACGGCGTGGGCTGGATGGAGGAGCGCACCCATTTCGAGGCCGGGCCGGGGCTGGTGAACCTGGCCTACGAGGCCATCGTCACGGGCAAGCCGTATCCCATCAAGGCCTACATCGCCCATCGCCACGACCCGCTCATGGCCTTCCCGGACACCAAGGACGTCAAGGCCATGTGGGACAACCTGGATCTGCTGGTGGCCGTGACCTTCTCCTGGTCGGACACGGCCTGGCACGCCGACGTGGTGCTGCCCCTGTCCCCCTATCTCGAACGCGAGAGCACCCTGGCCACCAAAAAGGGCCTCAATCCCTTCTTCTTCGTGCGCAAGCGCACCGTGGAACCGCGCTTCGACACCAAGGCCGAGTGGGAGATCTACTGCGGCCTGGCCAAGAAGATGGGGCTGGACAAGCTGGCCTTCGATTCCATCGAGGACATCTGGAAGTACCAGCTCGACGGCACGGGCGTGAGCATGGAGGACTTCGAAAAGACCGGCATGGTCACCCTGGGCACCGGCCCCCTGTACCGCGCGCCCGACGAGAAGACCTTCAAGACCCCCTCGGGCAAGATCGAGATCGTGTGCGCCAAGCTGGAGAAGGACGGCGTGCCGTCCCTGGCCCCCTACGTCTCCCCCGAGCGGCCCCCGGAGGGCAAGTTCCGCATCACCTTCGGCCGGTGCGGGGTGCACACCCAGGGGCACACGGTCAACAACCCCCTGCTCAATTCCCAGATGTCCGAGAACCAGGTGTGGATCAATGCCGACGTGGCCGCGAAGCTGGGCGTCACGGACGGGCAGTATGTGGAGGTGGCCTCGCCCAACCACAGCGGCCGCATCAAGGCCTTCGTCACCCCGTTCATGCACCCCGAGGCGGTGTTCATGGTGCATGGCTTCGGGCACACCCTGCCCGTGGAGAGCCGGGCCCGGGGCAAGGGCGTGGCCGACAACGAGCTCATGCCCCAGGGCATCCGCAAGTGGGACAAGGGCGGCGGCGCCATCGCCATGCAGGAGCACTTCGTGGAGATACGCGCGGCGTCCTGAGGGACACCGCGAGAATCATGATAGTGGGGCGACGCCGGGAAGGTGCCGCCCCTTTTGACGTATTTTCCGGAAGCCGGTGAAGCGGTTCGTGTTGCCTTTCCGGAAAATACGCAAAGAAAAGCGGACGTCTCGAAAACCGCTTGTTCGGAATGCGGTGAAGCGGTATTTTAGATGTAAGTCGCCGGCTGCAACCTCGTGGCGATGGGTTGACCCGGCGGCGCGGCGTATTGAGAGCGCGACCTGTTGTACGGATATCGGCCCGGCCGGGGATGCCCGATCTCCCTTCGGCCTGCCGTTTCCGGGATGGGCCATGCCGGTTTTCCCCTTCGGCCAGCCTCGCCCTCTGTTCGCGGTCTGATTTTCTCCTCAACCGGTATGTTTTACGATGGCCGCATTCGCCACGCGACCGTCACGGAGGGACCATGGGCATACGCAGAAAGATGTTTCTCCCCATTGCCGCCGCGTTTTTCATTCTCGGCGGCGTAAGCCTCGTTGTCATGTATTTCCAGTTGGACGGCCTGGAGGGGGACTTCGTTTCCCAGATCGTCCAGAACAAAGACCGCGAGATGAATAACGCCATCGACACGGCCTCGCGCATGACCCTGGAGCAGGCGGCCCTGTTCTCGCGGCTGCCCGTGGTGATCTCGGCCTTCGAGACCGCCCACTCGGGCGACATCCACGCGGAAAACGATCCCATGGCCCAGAAGGCCAGGGAGGAACTGCGGGCGGCCCTGACGCCGTTCATCAAGGGCTATGCCCAGGCCATGGACGGCCGCAAGTTCCAGCTCCATTACCATCTGCCCAGCGGCCGCAGCCTGGTGCGGGTGTGGCGCGAGAAGCAGGTCAACCGCGACGGCAAGGGCCTGGACATCTCCGACGACATCTCGGCGTTTCGACCCACGGTCATGGAGGTCAACCGCACGGGCAAGCCGGTCATGGGCATCGAGCTTGGCGAGGGCGGCTTCGTGTTCCGGGGCATCGCGCCGGTGGTGTCGCCGGACGGCAAGCACCTGGGATCGGTGGAGGTCTTAAGCGAATTCGCCCCCATCCTGGCCAAGGTGGCCGGCGAGAACCAGGACATGGCCCTGTACATGAACTCGGAATTCCTGAAAATCACCGGGGCCCTGCGCGATCCGGCCAAGAATCCGGTCCTGGACGGGCGTTTCGTGCAGATCACCGCGGCCAAAAGCGAGGCCCTCACCAAGTGGATCAAGGCGGACTTCCTGGAAAAGGCCAAGTCCGGCACGGTGATGGAGCAGCATGGCGGCAAGGTCGTGGCGGCCATGCCCGTCAACGACTACAAGGGCAACCAGACCGGCATCCTGGTGTTCTCTTTTTCCACGGCCAAGGAGGCGGCGGCCATCCGCGCCGTGCTGTACGTGTTCCTGGGCCTTCTGGTGATCCTTCTGGCCGCCTCGTCCGGGGCCGTGCATATGGTCTTCGTGAAAAACGTGGCCCTGCCCATCGAGACCATGATCGCCAAGATCAAGGACATCACCGAGGACCGGGCCGATCTCACGGACCGGCTGGACGAATCCCGCCGGGACGAGATGGGGCAGTTGGCCTCCTGGTTCAACAAGCTCACCTCCAAGCTTTCGGAGATCATGTGTCTGAGCAGCGCGGTCCTAAACGCCATGCCGGACCCGCTGTTCGTGTCCGACGAGAACAACCGCATCATCTTCGCCAACATGGCCATGGCCGACATGGCCGGGAAGACGCCCGAAGAGCTGAAGGGGACGTTTTGCGGCGACGTGTTCAAGACCAGGGCCTGCGGTACCCCGGATTGCCCGGTGCGTTGCGCGGTGGAGGGGCGCCGGTTTGATCCCGAAACCTATGTGGAAAGCATCCGTCACGGCGAACGCATGGTCATAAAGCCCCTGGTCCAGGCCATGCGCGACTGCAACGGCAATTCTCTGGGCTTTCTGGAACTGGCCCAGGACATGACCGCCGTGGTGCGCAAGGAAGAGGAACTGGCCGCCAACCTGGAGCGCATTCAGGGCATCAACGCCGAACTGACCGGCGTGGCCGCCGGGGTGGCCGGTTCCCTGGGCGAACTGTCCCGGCAGTCCGAGGAGGTCCGCCAGGGGGCCGAAACCCAGCGTTCCCGCATGTCCGAGGTGGTCACGGCCATGGACCAGATGAATTCCGCCGTGCTCGAGGTGGCCAAAAACGCGGGCCGGGCCGCCGAACTGGCCGGACAGGCCAGGGATCGGGCCGAAAAGGGCGTCAGCGTGGTGCGCCAGGCGGTCACCGCCATCGGCGAGGTACAGGGGCTGACCTTCTCCCTGCGCGACGGCATGGAGGGACTGGGAAAAAGGGCCCAGGATGTGGGCCAGATCATGAACGTGATCTCGGACATCGCCGACCAGACCAACCTCCTGGCGCTTAATGCCGCCATCGAGGCCGCCCGGGCCGGTGATGCCGGCCGGGGCTTCGCCGTGGTGGCCGACGAGGTCCGCAAGCTGGCGGAAAAGACCATGAACGCCACGGGCGAGGTGGGCAAGGTGGTGGCCGCCATCCAGGCCGAGACCAAAAAGAGCATGGACCTGACCCAGAGCGCGGCCACGGCCGTGGAGCGGGCCACGGCCCTGTCCAGCGACTCCGGCAAGGTGCTGGACGAGATCGCGGGGCTGGTGGGCGATTCCTCCGACCAGGTGCAGACCATCGCCGCCGCCGCCGAGGAGCAGTCCGCGGCCAGCGACGAGATCACCAGGGCCATCGGCGACGTGGACCGCATTTCCTCGGATACGGCCGAGGGCATGACCCATTCCGTCCAGGCCATTGCCGGGCTGTCGGAGATGGCCGAAAAGCTCGGGCGCATCGCCTCGGACGTCTAGCATTCCCCTGCTTCCTGTTCCCGTCCCGGGCGAAACGGCCCGGGGCGGGAATTTCTTTTCCCAGCCCTTTTCATTTTGCCGAAAGTAGGCCAAAAGGAAGGGATCGTTATGACATTTTTAACAGAGGTTGGTTCCCATGAACATCGGGCAATATAGCTTTGACGAATATGTGATCATGGCCGCGGCCTTTCACGGCAACCCGGCCCCGGGGCTCCTGATCGGGGGGTACATGGTGGAGCTGGCAAAAAGCGCCCTGCCGGAAGGGACCATCTTCGACGCCGTGGTGGAGACCCCTAAGTGCCTGCCCGACGCCGTGCAGCTTTTGACCCTGTGCAGCTATGGCAACGGCTGGATGAAGACCGTCAACCTGGGCCGCTACGCCCTGGCCCTGTACGACAAGTATACCGGCGAGGGCGTGCGGGTGTGGATCGACACGGCCAAGCTCACCATGTGGCCGGAGATACGGGCCTGGTTTCTCAAGCTCAAGCCCAAGCGGGAGCAGAACCGGGAGCGGCTGGTGGACGAGATTCGCCGGGCCGGGCCGGGCATCTGCGGCATGGCCCCGGTCAAGGTGTCCGGGTCGTTTCTCAAAAAGGGCGGCATGGGGGCCATCGCCGTGTGCCCCCTGTGCGGCGAGGCCTATCCGGCGGCGGACGGCGGCATGTGCCGGGGTTGTTCCGGCGAGCACCCCTATATGACCGATGCCGGGACGGCCATGGACATGACGCCCCCGGCGCAGCCCGGCCTGCGGGCCATCCCCACGGCCCAGGCCGTGGGACGCCGCGCCCTGCACGACATGACCCGGATCGTGCCGGGGGAGAGCAAGGATGCGGCCTATCTGGCCGGGCAGCTCTTGACGGCCGGCGACGTCTGCCGCCTGCACACCATGGGCCGGGAGCGGGTGTACGTGATGGACGACGTGGACCCGGGCTCTTCCTGGATCCACGAGAACGAGGCCGCCCTGGCCTTTGCCCGGGCCATGGCCGGCGAGGGCGTGGCCTTCGAGGAGCCGCCCCGGGAGGGCAAGATCAATTTCAGGGCCGAGAGGGAGGGGCTCTTGCTCCTCGACCGGCAAAAACTCAAGGCCTTCAACCTGGTGGAGGACGTCATGTGCGCCTCCCGCCAGGGCTTTTTGCCTGTCGAGGGCGGCAAACGGTTCGCGGCCTGCCGGGCCATCCCCCTGTATCTGGCCCGGGACCGTTTCGACCGGGCCATGGCCATCCTGGAGGACGGACCGCTTTTTTCCATCGCCCCCTTCACCCCCCTGCCCACGGGCATCCTGGTGACCGGCACCGAGGTCTTCAAAGGGCTGGTGCAGGACAAGTTCATCCCCATCGTCAAGAGCAAGGTGGAAAAGTTCGGCTGCCGGATCTCGGGCACGGCCGTGGTTCCCGACGACCAGGAGGCCATCGCCCGGGCGGCGGCCGAGCTGGTGGCCGACGGGGCCCGGCTCCTGGTGACCACGGCGGGGCTGTCCGTGGACCCCGACGACGTGACCCGCAAGGGCCTGCTGCAGGCCGGGCTGACCGAGACCCTGTACGGCGCGCCGATCCTGCCCGGGGCCATGACGCTTGTCGGCCGCATGGGCCCGGCCAGGGTGCTTGGCGTTCCGGCCTGCGCCCTGTACTATCAGGTCACGGCCCTGGACCTGATCCTGCCCAGGCTTCTGGCCGGGCTGGACCTGACCCGGCCGGATCTGGCCGACATGGCGGAAGGCGGCTTCTGCCTGACGTGCAAGACCTGCACCTTCCCCAAGTGTCCCTTCGGGAAGTAGCCGGGACGGCAACACCCGATGTGCTCGGACACCCATCCGGGCTGCACCCGGCCGGCGCTTCGGCGACGGGCCGGGCGCGGCCCATCCCGTGATCCGCACCCAAACGGGAGGCGCCATGCCTGCTTCCCTGCCGCCTGTTCCCCCCCGCCGCCCGGGCCTTTGGCCCGCCGCTTGCCTCGTGCTGGCGGCCCTGGCCGTCCTGTGCCCGCCGCCCGGGGCGGCCCTGGCCTACAGCCTGTACGGCTATGAAGACGAATACGGCATCGTGCAGCTGTCCGGGACCAAGGCCAGCGAGCGCCACGTGCTGCTCTTTGAGGGCCCCGAAGACCCGAGGTTGGGCTTTGCGGAGATCAAAAGGCTCATCAGGCAGAAGGGCGGCGAGGCCAGGGAAAAGCGTACGGACTGGATCGCCGGGGCGGTCAAACCCTTCGGGGGCATCCCCTTTGCGGGATCGGGGCGGCCCATGGCCTTCGGGCCGGTGATGACCACCGGGCCGGTCGTCGAGTTGCTCGCACGCTACGCCAGGCAGCACAACGTGCCCGTGGAACTGCTCTACGCCGTGGCCGAGCAGGAATCGGGATTCCAAAGCGGGGCCGTGTCCCCCAAGGGGGCCCAGGGGCTCATGCAGCTGATGCCCGACACCCAGGTCACCCTGGGCGTGGCCGATCCCTTCGATCCGGAAAAAAGCATCGCCGCCGGGGCCCGGTTCCTACGCCTGATGCTCGACCGCTTCAAGGAAACGCATCTGGCCCTGGCGGCCTACAACGCCGGGCCCGAGGTGGTGGCCCGAAGCGGCGGGGTGCCGCCCATTCCCGAGACCGTGGCCTATGTGGAACGGATCCTGGCCCGGCAGGTCATGGTGCGCGAGGCCCTGGCCGCGGCCGGCGAGGCGAAAAATAAGCCCGCGCCGGTCAGACCGAAGGGGAAAGGCGGGCCGTCGCGTCGGCAATGACCTTGGTGCAAAACGGCTGCGCATTGATATAGGCCATGGAGCCCACGAAACGGGACACGTCGGAGAAATCCGGAAGATGGGTCACGTACTGGTGCTGGCCGCACAGATGCTCGTTGTCGGGATAATCCACGATGTAATAGATCACGAAACGGCCTTTTTTCGTCCGGAACAGGGCCAGGGTGAGCAGGTGGCTCACCCCGGGATACTCCGGCGCGTCCTCCTGGTCGGCATGCCGGTGATAGGCCAGAAGCTCTCCCTGGAACGACAGGACGCCCTCTCCGCGTGTCAGGCGATAGCGGCGCATTTTTCCCACCAGCTTTGGCGACAGGGATTTTTCCGTCAGTGACCGCCACAAGAGCATGCCTGGCTCCCTTTGCGGGGATGCGGCCCGGCCAGCCCGGCATGCCCCGTTTTTTCGCCGTCGTATGTATCCTTCCCGGCCCCCGGCGTCAAAAGGGGATCATGACTTTCCCGGCCCTTGCCGCTACAATTGCGTGCAACATGCTTTACATGGAGGGATCATGGGCCGCGCCACACCGCATCCGGACACGCTTTGCGCCAGGGCCGGAGAACAACTGGACCGGACCGTGGGCGGGGTGACCACCCCCATCCACACCGCCTCGGCCTACATGCGGGCCGACGTGGGCGGCACGGCCGCCTACCGGTATCCGCGCTACAACAACATCCCCACCCAGGCCGCCCCGGCCGAAAAAATCGCCGCCCTGGAAGGGGCCGAGGCCGGACTGGTGATGGCCTCGGGCATGGCCGCCGAGGCCATGGCCCTCCTGGCCGTCCTGGCCGCCGGGGACCACGTGGTCTTCCAGGCCGACCTGTACGGCGGCACGCACCATTTCCTGTCCGTGGAACTGCCGCGCCTGGGCATCGGCTACACCCTGGTCGATCATGCCGACGCGGCCTCCCTGGAGGCCGCCGTGCAGGACAACACCCGGGCCGTCTACGTGGAGACGCCCTCCAATCCGCTGTTTCACGTGGTGGACCTGGCCGCCGTGGCGGATGTGGCCCGGCGCCACGACCTGGTGAGCATCGCCGACAACACCTTCGCCTCGCCCATCAACCAGAATCCCCTGGCCCTGGGCTTCGATCTGGTGGTGCACAGCGGTACGAAGTATCTAAACGGCCACAGCGACCTCAACTGCGGGGCCGTGGCCGGCAGCCGCCGCCTCATGGACAAGGTCCGGGAACGGGCCGTGGATTACGGCGTCACGCTCAACGTCTACGACTGCTTCCTGCTGGAGCGGGGCATGAAGACCCTGGGCCTGCGCATGGCCCGGCACAACGACAACGCCCAGGCCCTGGCCGGGTACCTGTCCGGCCACCGGCTGGTGTCCCGGGTGTACTATCCCGGCCTGCCGGATCATCCCGGCCATGATATCGCGGCCCGGCAGATGCGCGGTTTCGGGGGGATGCTGTCCTTCGAGCTGGACTGTTCGCCGGAGAGGGCCAGGCGGGCCGTGGCCGGGCTTGAACTGATCCTCGAGGCCGTGAGCCTGGGCGGCGTGGAGTCGCTCATCTGCTTTCCCTGCGAGACCTCCCACGCCAAGATGCCCCCGGACGAGCGCCGCCGGCAGGGCATCTCCGACACCCTGATCCGCCTTTCCGCAGGCATCGAGGACGCCGCCGACCTCATGGCGGATCTGGAGCGGGCCTTGGCCCTGGCCATGCGGGACGGATAATGCATGGGAAATCGCCATGAAATCTGGACCAGCCCCGCAGGCATGCTTATCTGGACCTTTCAGCCGATTCCGGTTGTTCCCGATTGAAACCATGAGCAGGGGAGGATGCGCATGAGACGGACGATGTGGGCGTTTGCCCTGGCGGTTGTGGTCTTGTGCCCCGGGCTGGCCCGGGCCGGTGGAGCCTCGGAGGCGGCGGGATCGGAGCCGCTGCCCGTGGGGGCGGCCTTTCCGGACGTGTCCCTGGGGAGCGATCTGCCCGTGGCCCACCGCGACTACCTGGGCATCGCCAAAAAAGACGGCCCGGTGCGGCTGTCCCATGTGACCGCGCCGGTGGTCATCCTGGAGATATTTAGCATGTACTGCCCCCACTGCCAGCGGGAGGCCCCGGTCTTAAACGAGCTGTACGCCCTGCTGGCAAAAGGCGGGCACGACGGCAAGGTCAAGATGCTGGGCATCGGGGCGGGCAATTCGGCCATGGAGGTGGACATCTACCGCAACAAGTTCCAGACGCCGTATCCCTTGGTGGCGGACCAGAATTTCGCGGTCCACGACGCCTGCGGCAGGGTGGGCACGCCGTATTTCTACGTGCTTGCCAAAAAGCCCGGCGAATCGGCATATACCGTTGTCTTAAGCCGCCTGGGGCGGATGGATTCCCCCGAATCCTTCGCCGCGGACGTCCTGGCGGCCGCACCGTGACCTTGTGAGGAAAATCACATGAGCCGAGCCCATCCCTGGTCGACGGGCCCCGGGCCGTGCCGCCGTGGTCCGCTGTCCCTGAGCATCCTGGCGGTGTTGCCGCTTTTGGCCGTGATCGGTCTCACCTCCGCCGTTTGGGCCGAAGAGGCCCCGGCCTTCAAGGACAGCCTGTTTCAGGCCCCCAAGGCGCAAAAAGCCGTGGACAGCACCCTGGCGGTCGCGGTCGGCGATCCCATGCCGGACTTCGACCTGCCGGCCATCGACGGCGGCCGGGTGCGCCTGTCCGACTTCGTGGGCAAAAAAAAGCTGGTGCTGTCGTTTATCCCGGCGGCCTGGACCCCGGTGTGCTCCGGGCAGTGGCCGGGCTACAACATCGCCCGGGAGCTTTTCGCCGCCGCCAACGCCGAACTCGTGGGCATAAGCGTGGACAACGTGCCGTCCCTGCACGCCTGGGTGACCCAGATGGGGGGCCTGTGGTTCCCCGTGGCCTCGGATTTCTGGCCCCATGGCGGGCTGTCCGCGAAGCTCGGCATCCTGCGGCCCGAGGGTGTGGCCGAACGGGCGCTTTTCATCGTGGATGAGAAGGGCGTCATCCGCTACATCGACGTCCACGACATCAATGCCCGCCCGGACCTGGGGGTGTTGATCACCGCCCTGCGCGGCCTTTAACCCTGAAAAAAGTATCAAAATAAGCCTGTTGGCAAGTCACGGGGCGACAGGGTATGCCGTTGTGCCAAGAGTCCGGCCGTGCCGCCGGGCCTTTTACGAACCCCCACAGGAGGCACCATGAAATCCGTCAAAGGCAGCCAGACCGAAAAAAACCTTCTCATCGCCTTTTCCGGCGAATCCCAGGCCCGCAATCGCTACACCTATTTCGCCAGCGTGGCCAAGAAGGAGGGGTACGAGCAAATCTCCTTCATCTTCACCGAGACCGCCGACCAGGAAAAGGAGCACGCCAAGCGGCTGTTCAAGTTCCTGGAGGGCGGGGAACTGGAGATCACCGCCGCCTTCCCGGCCGGGGTCATCGGCTGCACCCTGGACAACCTGAAGGCCTCCGCCGCAGGCGAGCACCACGAGCAGGCGGTCATGTATCCGGACTTCGCCAGGATCGCCCGGGACGAGGGCTTCGGCATCCTGGCCTCGGTCTTCGAGTCCATCGCCGTGGCCGAACGCTTCCACGAGCGCCGCTATGTGGAACTGGCCGGAAACATCGAGGCCGACCGGGTTTTCAAGCGCCCCGAAAAGGCCGTGTGGCGCTGCCGCAACTGCGGCTTCACCCATGAAGGTACCGAGGCCCCGGACAAGTGTCCGGCCTGCGACCACCCCCGCGCCTACTTCGAACTGCTGGCCACCAACTGGTAGGACAGGTCGGGGAGGGGCCTTTTGCCCCTCCCCGAACCCCTCCCCGCCCGGGGGGAAATCATTTCCCCCCTGGCCGCCGGAGGCCTCACCCTACGGCGCGGCCCCGGGGCCGCGCTTAAAGGGCAGCAGGGCGTTTAATTCGCTGATGTAGTCACGCTCCAGGGCGTTTATCTCCGCCAGGTTTCCCCGAAAGACATGCTCGAAGCGCGGGTCGCGGAAGCGGTGCAGGCTGACCGTGGGGATGGACACGAAGCCCCGGCGGGCCTTGTGTTCGCCGCCCATGCCCGGGTCGTAGAGCCGGATGCCCTGCTCGATGGCCCAGGCCATGGGGGTGTAGTAGCACAGTTCGAAATGCAGGTAGTCCACATGGCGCGTGGCACCCCAATAGCGGCCGTTTAGGCGGTCGCCCTTGCGGATGAGCATGGCCATGGCCATGGGGTCGGGGTCTTCCCCCTGGTAGGCGGCCACGAAGGCCACCCGGTTTCGGGGCAGCCGCGGCAGGGCGTCGAAGAATTCCTCGGTCAGGAAGCGGCAGCCGTAGTCCCCGAACTTGTCGTTGGTGGCCGTATAGAAGCGGTGCATGCCGGAAAAAAGCCCTTCGGGGATGTCCGAGGCCGCGTGCAGCCGGACCTGGATGTCCTGGTCGCGCAGGCGGCGGCGCTCACGCTTGATGTTTTTGCGGGCCAGGCTGCCGAAGCGGGCCAGATAGTCGTCGAGGCTCCGGTAGCCGGGGTTCTCCCAGATATAGCCCTGGTGTAGCCAGGAGCTCATTCCCAGGTCGCGCATGATGGCCGCGAAGCGGGGGTCGGCGAAAAGGAACGAGATGCCCGAGAGGGAGTTGGCCGCGCAGAGTTTCTCCAGGGCCTCCATGATGACCCGGCACAGGCGGCGCTCATCCTGGTCCGGGGCGATGAGGAAACGGTATCCCGTGGCCGGGGTGAAGGGCGAGGCCCCCAGGAGCTTGGGATAGTAGGGAATGCCCATGCGCCGGGACACCTCGGCCCACAGGTGGTCGAAGACGAATTCCCCCTCGCCGTGGCCTTTGACGTACATGGGGGCGCAGGCCACCAGGCGTTCGGCGTCGCGCACCAGGACATGCACGGGATACCAGCCCGTGCGCATGGACACGCTGCCCGAGGACTCCAGCAGATGCAGCCACTCCCATTCCAGAAAGGGCGTGGCCGCCGGCAGGGCCAGGGCGTTCCATTCGTCCCGGTCGATGTCGGCCATGGCCTTGCGGAAGGTCACGGCATAGGCGGTGCGGGATTCGGGGGTGCTCATGGCGCGGCGCGGGCGGCGGCAGGGCCGTGTGGCAAAACGGGGATGCCGCCTGCCGGTTTGCAGAAGATGGTGGTGCGCCAGACGCCGTTTTCAAAGTCCTGGTGCGGCCAGTCCGCCAGGGCCTCGAAGATGGGGGCGTATTTCTCCCATTCGCTGTTGTCGAGCACCAAAAACCCCCCGGGCGCGATCTTGTCCCTGGCGTTTAAGGCGCACTCCACCCTGGCCCGGCCGTCCACCAGCACCACGTCGAAATGCGCGTCGGGATAAGCCAGGATGTGGTCGTAATAGGGGGCGAATTCGGGATGGCGCGGCGTCAGCCCCATCTTCTCCCAGATCGCGGGCCGCCCGGCTGCGCATGGCGTGTCCGCGCCGGTGGGGGCGAACGCCAGGGTCACGTTGCCGACCTGGAACCGTTGCAGCAGGGCCGCCACCTTGCGCCGCCATTTTTCGTTGTGCTCCACGCTGACCAGGGAGGCCATGCGGCGGGAGAAATAGATGGTGCTGCGGCCCGCGCCGAATTCGAACCCGCGCATGTGCGGGGTAAGGCGGGCGCACAGATAGCGCACGGCCCCGGCATTGATCCAGGGATAGGCGGGGTCGAGAGAAAGCCGCACCCGGGTGGGCAGGTAGAGGATGGCCCGGACAAGGCGCCGCAGCCGTTGGCCCGGTGTCGTGGCGCGGGGAATGTAGCGAATGAGCATGGGCAGTGTCCCCTGGCCGCACCGGGGGCCGGGGCGGCGCCGTCTCGAGGGGGACGGCCGATCAGGCGCGCTCGGCGTCCGACAGGCCGCTCACGGCCTCGTCCCGGTTGGCGTAGAGGGCGAACACCTTACGCAGATCGGTGATTTTTAAGATGTTTTCCAGTCGCTCGCCGATGTCGCACAGGGCCATGGCGCCTTTTTCCTTCATGAGCCGGTTGCGCAGGGTGATCAGCGTCCCGATGCCGCAACTGTCGAGAAAGGAGACGCCGGCGAAGCTGACGACGAGTTTTTTCGGGCCGTCGTCCAGGGCCGGGGTGATGTGCCGCAGGGCGTCGTTGCACACGGTATAATCGAATTTTTCCGGGAGGTTGCCGATGACGAGGACGCCGCGTTCTTCTGTGATGGAGAGTTTCATGTCGGATGTGGGCTCGTTTGTCTTTTGTATGCGATGCCCAAAGGTAGCATGCCGCCTGGGGACAGGCAAGCCGGGTGCCGGGAGTCCATGATGTGACGGGTTTGGGAGGGGTATTCCCGAGGCTTACGGGGCGTTGTGAAGAGGCCCCGCCGGGCCTGGGGAAGGGCGGCTTGCCATCCCCGGGGTTCCCCCGTAAAGCCATGATCGTGGGGGGCGTCGCAACCATTTTGGAGCTGCCGCATGAGTGCCGATCTGCAAGCCGATCTGCATAGCGAGATCATGACCGAGATGGCGGAGAATTTCTTCGGCCGCCGCCGCAACCTGGAGGACCGGCTGGACCAGTTCTATCGCCTGGTGGTCCGGGTGCGCCGGGTGGGCATGGAGACCCTGGTCAAATGGCACACGCTTTTCCGGCTGCTTTTATGCGACGAGGAGGCCAAAAATCTCTTCGCCTCCTCTGGGGCGGTGGCCTCTGACATCCTGTGGTATTGCAAAAACGTCAGCGAATTGCGGCCCATGCGCCGTCCCCTGGCCCTGACCGGCCTCGGGCGTTATCGAAAGACCGTGAGTCGGCTCTACGAGACGGTGCGTCAGGCCGCCGCCGACTACAACCACGGAACCTTCGCCCCCGATCCCCTGGACGTGCGAAAAAAAAGGGCCATCCCGGGCTATGAGCAGGTCCGCGAGATGTGCCAGGCGGTCAACGCCGAGATCAAGGCCGTCAACGACGGCCAGTCGCCGTTGTGCGTGTTGTCGTTCGCCAAGGGGCTGGATCCCGAGGGCGTGCACCGCGAGAACATCGCCGGGGCCACCATGGCGGATGTGCAGAAAATCGATCGGGATCTGGCCTTCGTGCCCATTTCCTTCGAGGATCTGGGGTTGCCCCACGTTCCGGACCTGCCGCCCCTGTCCGAGGTCGAGGACAGGCTCAATGCCCTGTGTGCGGTCCTCTACGACACCCGCAAGGACGAGGTGACGCATCTTTTGGAACAGGTCTGGGCGGCCTGACGCCGCATCCTCGTGTCGCGTCCACGAAAAGCGCATATGCCCTTTCGTAGGTAACGCTCTAAAATCATTGATTTTTATTAAAAAATACCATCGTATTTTTTCAGGGACGTGCCACTAGGGGCCGGACTTTTTCCCCACGCCGTCGGCGACCCAGGCCGGATCGAACAGGCAGACCCGATTGCGGCCCTGGGCCTTGGCCTGGTACAGGGCCTTGTCGGCCGCCTCCACGAGATGGGCCAGGTCGGCGGCCATGCCGCAATCCTGCAACAGCTCGGCCACGCCGACGCTGACCTTGATCTTGATGCCCGAGGTGATCACCTCCCCCGAGAGATCCCGGATCACGAAATGGTAGCGGCCGATCCTGGCCCGCGCGATTTCGGCCAGATCCCCGGCCTGGGTCTTGGAAAATCCGGACAGGATGACCGCAAATTCCTCCCCGCCGTACCGGGTCGGGGTGATGGCCTGCCCCGGCCCCGTGCCGTATTCCTCGGCGAGTCCTTTGAGCAGCGATCCCACCGTGGACAGGGCCTGGTCGCCGATACGGTGGCCATGCTCGTCGTTGAAGTGCTTGAAATGGTCGATGTCGATCATGAGCAGGGCCAGGGGTTCGCGTAGGCGTCCCGCCATCTCCATGGCCTCGACGGCGGTCTGGTCGAAGGCCCGGCGGTTGCCGATGCCGGTCAGGGGGTCGGTGAGGCTGAGCTCCTGCAGGACGTCCACATCCTTTTCCATGTCCGCGACCATGTCGTGGAAGCCCTTGCGGATGTCGGAGAGCACTTCGTCGAGTTCCTTGCCGCTTTCCACGGCCTGGACCGTGGCCGCCTCCAGATCCTCAACGTGGCCGCGCCGCCGTCCCATGATCTGGTACATCTCGCCCACCAGCTTGGCCGCTTCCTTGAGGCTGGCGGCCACCTTGCGCCGCCAGGGATCATGCAGGATGTGCTCGTTTTGGCGCACGACCTCCTTGAAGGTGGCCTCTGAAAAGTCTTTTTCCCGCAACACGTTGACCACGAGTTGCTGGATGAGCTCCTTCTGGGTGGCGTCGAGGAAGTCGTAATCCTTGATGCTGCGCATGTAGAGGATCAGTCCACGCCACTTGGATTCCCGGGGCACGCCGAGACGGTCCAGCGTACCGCACAGGTCTTCCGAGCAGAACGCCGGCGCCCGGGATGAAGGTGAGTCGTTGGTCATCCGCTTACTCCCTGAAAACGGGCTTTCGTTCGTCCCTGACCTGGCGGCCGCAATCCCTGCCACGGGGCAGACGATCCGGCCGAAGACCGAAAAGTGGGGCGGCGAAGGGGACGGCCGCGTCACAGCGGCGCGCACACCAGCCGGCCAGTGGTCTGGCGCAATCGGCGGCTTAAGAGCCGCGCGATCTTCATGAGCATTTTCACGCCGATTGCGGGGTGTTCCGCCAAGATGGCATGAAACCGCGCCTTGGGCAGGACCAAAAGCGTCACGTCGCCCTTGGCCCGGGCCGAGGCCGAGCGGGGTTCGCCGTCCACGAAGGCCATCTCCCCCAGGTGCGTGCGGGGGGGCAGGGTGATGATGAATGCCTCGGCGGCGTCCTGGCTTTCCTTGACGATATCCACCTGGCCGGACACGATGAAGGCCATGAAATCCTGCCGGTCGCCTTCGCGAAAGACGTATTCCCCGTCGGCAAAGGTCGTAAGCCCCAGGTGGGAGGCGATGATGTCCACTTCCTGGCGGGTGAAATCCTCACCCCACTTGGTGCCGTCGAAAAGATCCGCCAACCGCGCCGGACCCGTGTCCGGCTTTTTTTGGGGGGGGAGCGTTCCCATACTGGACCCTCGTTCCCGTTGAAAGGGCCGTGTTTCGTGGTTGTCGATCCTGGCCGCTTCGTCACGTATACCCTATCCCCGCCGTCCGCCGGAAGCAAGCCGCAACCGGTGGGCAGCACCCGGTGAATCCGGGCAATTCGTCCGGCGATCCGGGGCTCCCGGCGTTGCATTGTTTGTCCCGGAAAGGTACAAAGTCGAGGCGGCCTATCAATCCGAATCGCGGCACGGCCACGGCGCGCCGTCAGGTCGAAAACAGCGCTGGGCTGTGTTGCGGGGGGACGGGTGTTCCAAAAAATCAAGACCCTCTTCCAGGGCCTTCTGACCAAGCCGGAGACCGATTCGGCCCCCGGGCTTTCCGAGGAAGAGATTCAGGCCGAGTTCAAGAAGCGGTATCACCATTTCAAGCTTCTCCTGACAGCCAACAAGAAGGCCCTTGAGGTCATGTCCCAGATGGAGCAGGCGCTGCATGGCGGCGCCACCTTCGGCATGTCGTTTATCCGTTCCCATTCCACGGCCGTCTCGGTCAACGTCTACAAGATCATCGAGCATTTAAACGTCATCGCCCCGGAAAAATACGCCGCCCTGTATCCCCGCATGAAGGACATACAGCGGCAGGTGGCCGCCGTCCTGGACAACATCGCCCCGCCTCCGGCCACGGAACTGACCCTGCCGCTCTCGCGCATCAACCGCGACATGGCCGACCAGGTGGGCGGCAAGATGGCCGGAATCGGCGAGATCATGAGCCGCACGGGACTCCCCGTGCCTCCGGGATTCGTCATCACCACCCTGGCCTACCGCCGTCTCATCGACCACAACGACCTGCGCGACGAGATCAACCGCCTGTTGCAGTCCGCCGGTCCCGACGACCAGGAAAACCTTCTGGCCTTAAGCTCCCGCATCAGAAACCTGATCGCCATGGCCGAGGTGCCCGAGGATGTGGCCGGGGCCGTCCGGGCAGCCTATGCCGCCTTGTGCGCCGAGGCCGGTGAGGGCACCTGCGTGTCGCTGCGCAGCAGCGCCCTGGGCGAGGATGCGGCCGGACAGACCTTTGCCGGGCAGTTCGCCACCAAGCTCAACGTGGCCGCCGACGACCTGCTTGAGTCGTACAAGGAGGTGGTGGCCAGCAAATACAGCCCCCAGGCCATGACCTACCGCCTGAACCGCGGCATCCCCGACGAGGACATCGCCATGTGCGTGGGCTGTATGGCCATGGTCCGGGCCCAGGCCGGAGGGGTCATCTATTCGCGCAACCCCCTGGACATCCGCGACGACTCCATCTTCGTCCATTCCTCCTGGGGCCTGCCAAAGACCGTTGTGGACGGTTCCGTGGCCTGCGACGAGTTCGTGGTGGTCCGGGACGGCGGCCTGACTGTGGCCGACCGGCGCATCCGGACCAAGGACCGGGTGTTCGTGTGTCACGAGGGCGAGGGCGTGTGCGTCATGGAGACGCTTTTGGAGAAGCGCGACCAGCCGAGCATAGACGACGGCATCGCCCTGCGTCTGGCCGAGGCGGCCGTGACCCTGGAGGAGATGTACGGCTCGCCGGTGGATATCGAATGGGCCGTGGACGCCGCGGACAGGCTGTATTTTCTGCAATGCCGCCACCTGACCCAGATGGAGGTCCAAGGCGGCGACGAGACCCCGAAACGGGCGGCCCAGGGCGCGGTCCTTGCCGGCGGCACCACGGCCAGCCCGGGGGTCGCCTGGGGCCCGGTCTTCGTGGTGCGCCGGGAGGCGGATCTGCTGCAGTTCCCCCAGGGCGCGGTGCTGGTCAGCCTGGAGGCCCCGCCCCGCTGGGCCTCGGTCATCAACAAGACGGCGGCCATCGTCACCGAGAAGGGCGGTTCGGCCGGGCATCTGGCCAACGTGGCCCGGGAGTTCCAGGTGCCGGCGATCATGGCCCTGCCGGGGGCCCTGGCCGCCCTGGAAAACGGCATGGAGGTCACGGTGGATGCCGACGGCCGGGCCGTGTACCAGGGCCGGGCGCAGGAAATATTGGCCCATGCCCGCCCCCGCAAGGCCCCGGAAGGCCAGACCCCCATGCACGGCATTCTGCGCCGGGTCATGGACCACATCACGCCGCTTTTTCTGCTCGATCCCAACGACCCCGTGGCCTTCCGGCCGGAGAAGTGCCGCACCCTGCACGACATCACCCGGTTCTGCCACGAAAAATCCGTCACCGAGATGTTCCAGTTCGGCCAGGATTTCCACTTCGCCAAGCGTGCGGCCAAGCAGCTCAAATACAAGAATACGGCCATGAAGTGGTGGTTCATCAACCTCGACGACGGATTCGCCCACGACATCCCGGGCCGGTTCGTGACCCTGGAGGAGATTTCCTCAATCCCGGTGCATGCCCTGTGGACGGGTTTTCTGGCCATCCCCTGGCAGGGGCCGCCACCGGTGGACGCCAAGGGATTTATGTCCATCCTGGTCCGGGCGGCGTCCAACCCGCACCTGGAGGAGTCGGCCCAGTCGGCCTTCAGCGAGCGGAATTTTTTCATGATCTCGAGGCATTACATGTGCCTGAGCTCGCGCTTCGGGTTCCATTTCTGTACGGTGGAGGCCCTGGTGGACAACCGGCCCCAGGAGAACTACGTCAGCTTCCAGTTCAAGGGCGGGGCGGCGGAATTCATGCGCCGCAGGCTTCGGGCCGAGTTTGTGGCCGGCATTCTCGAGGACCACGGATTTCTCATCGACATCAACGAGGATTCGGTGTTCGCCCGGCGCAGCGGCGGCACGCCCGAGGAGATGGACGAGGCCCTGCGCATCGTGGGCTACCTGCTCATGCACACCCGGCAGTTGGACATGATCATGCACAACCGGCCCCTGGTAGAGACCTACCGCAAACGCATCCACGACGAAATTGTCAGGGTTTTGGCCGAAACCACCAGCCCCGTTCCCCCGTCCGCCCCATAAGCCGCCGGTTGCGGCGCATATACGGCAAAAAAAAGCCCGGGACGGCCCGGGCTTGTGTCGTTGCGCGAAAGCGGCATGGCGGGAGGGGTCAGACTTCTTCGGTCGCGACCAGGCCCAGACGGCGCAGTTCGGACAGGACGGATTTTTCATCCACGGGCTTTTGCAGAAACGAGGTGGCCTCGCCCAGGTACATGGCGTTATGGGTGTCTTCGGCGTCTTCCAGGACCGAAGTGATGATCACCCGGGCCTGGCTGGCCTTATCCACGCCGAAATCCCGCTCGATTTCGCGGATCTCCCGCAGGGCCTTGGGGCCGTCGATGACCGGCATGAGCAGGTCCATGAACACGATGGAGAAGGGCCGCTTTTCCTCCAGGGCCTTCTGGAAGGCCATAACCGCCTCTTCGCCGTTTACGGCCACGTCGCAAAAGGCATAGGGATGCATGATGTATTCCAGGAAACTTCGGCTATAGAAATCGTCGTCGACGATAAGCGCCCGCATGGCGTCCTCCCCGTGGAGGTTGCAAGGAAATTCAAGAAAGACAAGATGTTGAACGGCCTTCTACCTACCGCCCAAAAAGCGTTCCTGTCAAGCGGGCAAAAGGTGATTTTCAGGGTCCGCCAAGGGTCATCTCGGTTCCACGCCGAGCAGGATGGTGGCCAGGCGTCCCGAGCAGTGGCATTGGGATTCGTGGCGGCGGTGGTATTCCAGCCGGGTGCGCAGGCAGGCCAGTTCCCCGTTTTCGAAGACGGCCCAGACGTCGCCGTAGCCAAGGCAGATGAAATCCTCGTCCGGCGCCCCCTGGACATAGGACCCCGGTTCGCCGAGAAGCTCCCGCACGTCGGCCTGGGACATGCCCAGCCGCAACTGCCGTTCGGCAAAACCCGCCGTCTCGCGCATGTCGCGCCGGATCCGGGCGGCCTTCTCCTCAGCCGGATCGCCCGCCGAACGCGCGGCGGCCTCGGCCTCGGCCCTGGCCGCCCGGTACTGGGCCACGGCAGCGGCCCGGACATCGCCGTTTTCGGCATAAAACGGCAGTTTTTGGGTGATGTTGCCCAGATCGGCCACGCCCCGTCCCGTCAGACGCACCGTCAGGCCGTCCGGGCCGGGTTCGATCTCTTCGCGATCGGCCTCGATGCGCAACACCCCGAGGGTATAGGCGGCGATTTCTTCATCCGTCAGGGACAGTCCCAGGCCGGAGGCGGCAGCGGCCACGCGTCCGGCCATCTTGGCCACCAGGCGGGTTTGGGCCTTGAGCAGGCATTGCCGCCGGGCGTCGGCCTCGGGGACGGCCGGGCCGAAAGCGCAGGTCAGCCCGACCGTGGCGAAGAGATCCTCCCGGGCTGTGGTACGCATGGCGGCCGGTCTGCTGCCGTCTTGCGGCGGTTCCCCGGAGGCCGCCTGCCGCTCCTGTGCCCAGGCGATGGGAGGCGCGCCCCATAGGCTTAAAAACGTCCCGGCCGCAAGGGCCAGCATGAGAAATATCGCGGCAGGCATGGTGCTCCCGTTGGTTTGCTGACGGTCTGTCGTGTTCTTATTAAATTTGCAAGATTGATTCCATACCGGTATCTCGCGTATGCGTTATCAAAACAAGGAGCGAACCATGGCCCTGAAGTTGACGCTTGTCCGCTACGATCCCTCCATGAGCGTCGGGGATGCCGAGCTCGACGGCCAGCACGCCCATTTTTTCGAGCTGCTCAACGAATTCGGCTCCACCCTGTCCGACCCGTACCACCCCATCACCGATCCCGCCGAACGGGCCGCTATCCTGGCCCTGGTGGGCAAGCTGCGCGATTATGCCCTGTTTCATTTCGGGACCGAGGAGGGGCGCATGAAGGTCTGCGGGTATCCCGGGTATGCGGAGCAGAAAAACGCCCACAACGACTTCATCAAGGCCGTCCTGGCCTTCGAGCGCGACCTGGAGGCCAAGCGTCCCCTGGCGGCGGTCAAGATCCGGGACTTCATCCACGATTGGTACCGGGGGCATATCCTGGACGCGGACAAAAAATACGCGCCCTTTTTAGCCGCTCAGGCCAAAAAGGGCGCGTAAGGATCGCCGCAGGGGCACGGGGCTAGGGCAGAAGCGCCTTGCCTGCCGTGAACGCCAGGTCGTAGATGGGGGCGGGCAGCACGCCGAGCAGCAGCACGCAGGCGGCCAGGATGCCGCCCACGGCCACCTGTCCGGAGGAAATGGCCGCGACCGGCGCGGCGGCGTCGGATTCCTCGGTGTAGGCGTGGCGCACCAGGTTCAGATAGTAGTAGATGGCGATGGCCGTATTGAGCACGGCCACGATGACCAGCCAGTTGTAGCCGTGATCCCAGGCCGAGGCCAAGAGGAAGAGTTTCCCGGCGAATCCGGCCGTGGGCGGCAGGCCCACCAGGGCGAAGGCCGAGACGGCCAGCACCAAGGCCAAGCCGGGGCTTTTCTTGTACAGGCCGTTGAGGCCGGTCAGGGTCACGTTTTCACCGCCGACGGCAATGCGGCTGATGACGTAGAAGCAGGTCAGGTTCATCAGCAGGTAGACCAGGGCGTAGAACGTGGCGGCCGACAGGCCCGCCGCCGTGCCCGACACCAGACCCAGCATGACGTATCCGGCGTGGGACACGCTGGAATAGCCCAGAAGGCGCTTCACGTCCTTTTGCACCAGGGCCGTGAGGTTGCCCAGGGTCATGGACAGGGCGGCCAGGATGGCCAGGATGTTGGTCACCTCCATGCCGGGGGAAAGCACCGAGGACAGGCGCACCAGGACCACCACCGCGCCGAGCTTGGGCACCGTGGCCACGTAGGCCGCGGTCTCGTTGCTGGTTCCCTCGTAGACGTCCGGGCACCAGAAGTGGAAGGGAAAAAGCGCCAGCTTGTAAAAAAAACCGGCCAGAAACAGGGTCAGGCCCACCACGGCCATGGGATTCTCGGCCATGCTCCAGGACTTGTCCAAAAGCCCCTGGATGTACGTGGTGTGCTGGGAGGCCATGATGTAGGACAGACCGTACAGGGCCACGGCCGTGACCACCGCGCCGAAGAGGATGTACTTGATGGCCGCTTCCGAGGCCCGGCGGTCGGCGCCGCGCAGGGGGATCAGCGCGTACAGGCTGTAGGAGGACAGCTCCAGGGCCAGATACAGGGTGATGAGTTCGGCGCACGAGGCCAGGAGCATGAGCCCCCAGGCGGACAGGCCGAGCATCATGAAATAGTCGGTGCGCTTTTGCGTCTCCAGGGTGGGCTGGTTCTGGGCGTTGATGACGGTGACGCAGAACCCGAGGCTGATGGCCACCTTGAAGAACTGGGACAGGGCGTCCACCCGGTACACGTCTTCGAAGAGCATCCCTTGCGCGCCGAGCTTGGAGGCGGCCACGGCCACGCCGATGATCGCCGCCACCGGGAGCCAGCGGGGCCCCGTGTCGTCGCGCCCCCGGACCACGCTTTGCACGAAAAGCGCGACCACCACCAAAAGCTGGAACAGTTCGGGCATCACGAGATCGAAGTTCACAGGCGCTCCTTTCCGGGAAGGGACACTGGGGCGGCCGCGCCGTCTGCGATGCGGGCGGCCGGTTCAAGCTGCATGCATTCGGCCAGTGGCATGTTCTGATGATAGCCGAGGGCCTGGTTTTTCTGCTGCACGGTGGTCAGCACGGTCGTGATCGACGGGCTGATCATGCGCAGGGCCGGACCAGGAACGAAGCCGATGTAGAAGACCAGGAAGGCCATGGGCATGAGGTAGATCCATTCCCGGCCGTTTAAGTCGCTCCACTTGTTCTTGTAGGAGGAGGGCTCGCCCCAGGCCACTTTTTGCATCAGGCGCAGCATGTAGGCGGCGGCCAGCATGGCCCCGGGGATGGCCAGGAACCCGGCCCAGGTGTTGACCTCGAAGGTTCCGGCCAGGACCAGCACCTCGCCCACGAAGCTGTTGGTGCCGGGGAAGGCCAGGGAGGACAGGGAGAAAAGCCCCCAGAAGAAGAGGAAGGCGGGCATGAACTTGCCCAGTCCCTGGTTGTCCACGATCTCCCGGCTGTGGCTGCGTTCGTAGATGAGCCCGATGAGCATGAACAGCGCCCCGGTGGTGATGCCGTGGTTGAGCATCTGGAGGATGGCCCCCTCCACGCCGCGCTGGGTCAAGACGAAGATGCCCAGGGTGACGAACCCCATGTGGGCCACGGAGGAATAGGCCACCAGTTTCTTGATGTCTTTTTGGCCCAGGGCGATGAGGCCGCCGTAGAGGATGGAGGCGATGGAGATGGCGATCATCAGCGGCGCGAAGTAGACGCTGGCGGCCGGGGCCAGGGGCAGGCACAGCCGCAAAAAGCCGTAGGTGCCCATCTTGAGGAGCACGGCGGCCAGGATCACGGACCCGGCGCTGGGGGCCTGGACGTGGGCCGCCGGGAGCCAGGTGTGCAGCGGGAACATGGGCACCTTCACGGCGAAGGCCAGGGCCATGGCCAGAAACGTCCAGAACTGGAACTGGAAGGAGAAGGTCTTGCCGGTCAGGATCGTGATGTCGAAGGTGCCGCCCACGGTGCGGAAGGCCACGATGGCCGCCAGAAGCAGGGTGGAGCCGGCCAGGGTGTACAGGAAGAACTTGATGGAGGCGTATTTCCGCTCGGGCCCGCCCCACACCGCGATCAGAAGGTACATGGGGACCAGCATGGCCTCCCAGAAGATGTAGAAGAGCACGAAGTCCAGGGCGGTGAACACCCCGACGCAGGCCGAGGTCATAAGCAGCAGGCAGAAATGGAATTCCTTGATCCGCTTGCCGATGTAGGTCCAGGAACACAGCACGCACAAGGGCAAAAGCACGGCCGTGAGCATGACCATGAAAAGGCTCAGCCCGTCCACCGCCAAATGGTAGGTGATGTCCCAGGCCGGAATCCAGGCCATGGTCTCCTCGAATTGGTAGCCGCCGCCCGGCACGTAGCCGAAAAGCGGCAGGGCCAAGAGGCATTCGAGGATGCCCACCACCAGGGTGAACCCCCGGACGAAACCGTCCTGCCGGATGAAAAAGAGCGCCACCGACGCCGCCAGGGGCAGGAAGATGAGGCTCGAAAGCACCGGATATCCCGCGTCCGTCATGAATCGCTCCCGTCGTTTGGTCCGTCTACCACAAGGCCCACACCAGCGCGAAAATCGCCAGCCCCAGGGCCGCCACGCCAGTCAGGTAGTCCTGAAGGCGGCCGGTCTGCAGCCTGCCGGTCACCCCGCCGAAATCACGCACGCCGCGCGCCGATCCGTCCAGCACACCGTCGATGCCCTTGGTGTCGAAGACGATGGTGGCCATGGCGCTCTGCCACAATCCCTTCAGTCCGATCTTTTCGTAGACGTCGTTCCACAGCCCGTCCAGGAAGGCCAGGGGCACGCTCACCAGCCCGTAGAAAAGCCTGCCGATGATGCGGTAGAGCACGTCGAAGTCCAGGTTGCGCCCGGGCTTGGGATGCAGGACGTTACGCATGTAGTAGAAGCCGAGCCCCGTGAACCCGAGCAGCAGGGAGGCCTGCAGCAGATGCCAGGGGGTGTAGGGCACGTAGTCCGTGGGGTAGGGCAAAAGCGAATACAGGGTCTGCGGGAAAAGACCCGTAAAAAGGCACAGGAAGGAGGAGATGCCCATGCCCAGGTACATGTTCCAGGGTATGGGCTTGAGCGGCATGTCGTTTTTGGGCTTGGACCAGAAGGCGAAGTAGGGGAGCTTGATGCCCACGGAGAGGAACGTGCCCACGGCCGCGATCTCCATCCCCAGGGCCAGCCAGGTGTGATGGGCCTCGGCCGCGCCGGTGATGGTCATGGTTTTGGACACGAAGCCGTTGAAAAGGGGCATGCCCGAGATGCTCACCGCCCCGACCATGTAGCAGATCATGACCAGGGGCAGCCGCGAGGCCAGCCCGCCCAGCTCCGAGAGCTTGGCCGTGCCGGCGGAATACAGCAGGCAGCCCGCGCCCATGAACAACAGGCCCTTGTAGAGGATGTGGGCGTAGGCGTGGGCGCAGGCCCCGTCGATGGTCATGGCCGTGCCGATGCCGATGCCCGCCACCATGTACCCCACCTGGGAGACGATGTGGTAGGACAGGATGCGCCGGGCGTTGTTCTCGATGGTTGCGTAGAAGACGCCCCACAGGCACATGACCACGCCCATGACGGCCAGGATCTCGAACCCGGCGTAGGCCCGGGCCAGGACGTAGACCGCCGTCTTGGTGGTGAAGGCGCTCATGAACACCGCGCCCGTGACCGAGGCCTCGGGATAGGCGTCGGGCAGCCAGGCGTGCAGGGGCACCACGGCGGCGTTGACCGCGAAACCGGCCAGGATCAGCCAGTCGTAGTAGCGGGCGGCATCCGGCGACACGGGCATGAAGTCGAAGGAGCCCGTGGCATGATGGCGCAGAAGCAGTCCGCAAAGGAGCAGAAGGCCGCCGAAGACGTGGAACAGGAAGTAGCGGAAGCCTGCGGCCGTGGCCCGGTCGTTGGCGGCGAACCACACCAGGCAGGTGGAGGCCACGCTCATGAGTTCCCAGAAGATGAAAAGGGTCAGGTAGTCCCCGGCGAACACGCATCCGAAGGCTCCGGCGATGTACAGGGAAGCCGCGATGTGCTGGCGGCGCTCGGGCAGGTGCAGGGCGTAGAGCATGCCGATCAGGGACTGGATGGCGAAAACGTGGGCGAACACCAGCGACAGGGTGTCGATGCGTCCGAACTGGAGATTGACGCCCAGATAGCGCAGGGGCTCGATCGACCTCGGGCCGTCGGGGCCAAGCGTCAGCGACACTACCGAGGCGATGGCCACCACGGGCGGCAAAAGCAGGAGCCAGCGCCAAGCCGCGTGGTTTTCCGCCTTGAGCCACGGCAAAACCAGGGCCAGGGCCACGAAGGCCAGGCTTGGGTGCACGAAGCTGACATCAGTCATAGGATTCCTCGGTGCGGTGAATGAAGGGGAAGATGATCTTTTTCAGGACAAAGGACATGGCCACGGCGAAAATCAGGCCGAAGGCGGCCCAGAAGCCGGGAATTTCCTCGCCGGGAAAGTGCGGGTGGTGGCTGACGATGAACACGTTTAAGACCACCAGGGCCAGAAGCACCAGATACATGGCCCGGCGGAAGCTTCCGGAGGCCGCCTGGGCCCTTTCCAACAGCCTTCCCAGGGTTTCGCTTTCTTTCATGTTCCACTCCCCGCTTCGACGTTTACGTTACCAGCCCCGCGCGTACAGGGGCGCGCCGTCCGCCGCGCATAGCCCGCCACCCGGTCAGAAGTGGCCGAAGGCCCTGGCGAACTGCAAGAAGGTTTCGGGATAAAGCCCCAGAAAGACAGAGATGGCCGCCGTCAGGCACAGCGGCACCACCATGACCAGCGGCGCTTCCTTGTAGTGGGAGAGATCGACGCCCTCGGCGGGCTTGCGCAAAAAGGCCCGGATGATGACCGGCGTGAAGTAGGAGGCGTTTAAGATGGTGCTGGCCAAAAGGGTGATCAAAAGCCCCAGCTTGCCGATCTCCACCGCGCCGTTGGCCATGTACCATTTGCTGACGAAGCCGCAGACCGGAGGCACGCCGATCATGGACAGGGCGGCCACGGTGAAGGCCCCGAAGGTCCAGGGCATGCGGCGGCCCATGCCGCCCATGAGGCTGATTTTCTTCGTGTGGGTGGCCACGTAGATGGCCCCGGCGGCGAAGAACAGGGTGATCTTGGAGAAGGCGTGGTGGGCGATGTGCATCAGCCCGCCCTGGACGGCCAGGGGGGTGAGCATGGCCACGCCGATGATGACGTAGGACAGCTGGCTGACGGTGGAATAGGCCAGCCGGGCCTTGAGGTCGTCCTTGGTCAGGGCGATGATGGAGGCGGCCAGGATGGTGAAGGCGGCCAGATAGGCGGTGACGAGCCCGATGCCCAGGGAGTCGAGGATGTTCACGCCAAACGCCGAGAGCATCACCCGGGCCACGGAGAACACGCCCGCCTTGACCACGGCCACGGCGTGCAGCAGGGCCGAGACCGGCGTGGGCGCGACCATGGCCGAGGGCAGCCAGTTGTGCAGGGGCATGATGGCCGCCTTGGCCAGGCCGAACAGGAACAGGAAGTAGGTGACCGTGACCATGGCGGCGTTGGCGTCCTTGGGGAACATGCCGTTTTGGATGTCGGTCAGGTTGAAGTCCAGGGTGCCGCACATGACGTAGGTCAGGATCATGGCCGGCAACAGGAAGAGCTTGGAGGAGCCCATGAGGTAGACGATGTACTTGCGGGCCCCGCTGTAGCCGTCGGCGTCCTGGTGGTGGGCCACCAGGGGATAGGTGAACACGGTGATGATTTCGTAAAACAGATAGAGGGTGAAGATGTTGGCCGAGGTGGCCACGCCCACGGCCCCGAAGATGGCCACGGCGAAACAGAAATAATACCGGGTCTGGGCGTGTTCCTTGAGGCTGCGCATGTAGCCGATGTTGTAGCTGGTGGCGAATATCCACAAAAACGAGGACACGATGGCGAAAATGAGCGCCAGCCCGTCGGCGCAGAATTTCAGCGACACCCCGGGCAGCAGTTCGGTCACGGTGTAGGTGCGGATCACGCCATGCAGGGCGTCGGGGATAAGCAGGAGCACCGACAGAAACGTCAGGCCGCCGGCCACGAAGGACACGCCTTCGCGCAGGTTTTCGTTTCTGCGCGCCAGCCAGATGCCAAACGGCGCAAGAAACGTGATGATGAGGGGCACAAGAAGCAGGGCGCTTTCCGTGAATTCCGGTCGGGCTGTCATGTCTTATCCCTTGAGTTCGGAAACGGTGTCGCTACGGGCGTTGCCAAAGCGGCGGGCAACAACCAGGACAATGGCCAAAACCAGGGTGGCCTCGGCGGCGGCCAGCCCCATGACGAACAGCGTGCCCAATTGCCCGAGGACGCCGTCCATGGGGGTGAGCTGGGCGGAGGCGACCATGGACAGGCCCGCGCCGTTTAACATCAGTTCCACGCCGATCAGCATGCCGATCAGGGTCTTGCGCGACACCACGCCGTACAGCCCGATGCCCAGGAGCAGGGCGGCCACGAGTTGATACCAGCTTAGCGGACTCATCTGGGTTTCCTCCTCTCGAAGGCCACGAGCACGGCCCCGGCCATGGCCGCCAAAAGGACCACGGAAATGAGTTCAAAGGCCAGGGTGTAGGGGCCGAGCAGCCCCTGGCCCAGGGCCTCGGGGCCGATGTGCTTGGGCAGGGGCAGGCTGTCCACGGGGACGAGCACGGCCGTCAGGGCCAACACCCCCACCGGTATCACGAAGACCAGGCCCGAGCGGGCGTATTCCCACAGACTGGCCGGGGCGGCCTCGTCTCCGTCGGGAGAGGCCTGGGCCAGCATGATGGCGAAAAAGATGAGCACGCTGACCGCGCCCACGTAGATGAGGATCTGCATCAGGGCCACCAGGGCGGCGTCCATGAGCAGATACATTCCGGCCACGCCGAAAAGGGCCGTGACCAGTCCGAGCATGGCCCGGATGAGGCTTGGGGAGCTGACCGCCAGGGCCCCTCCGGCCAGGATGACCGCCGCGTAAAAACCGAAGGCCAGCCGCGCGAGAAGTTCCATGTTCATGACATGACGCCTTGTGCCGTGGGTTTTGCCGCTCCCGGGACGGGACGGCGCGGTGATTGGGCCGGAAACGAAACGGGGGGGGGAGATGCCTTGCGCCGGGGGGATGAACCGGCGGCGCAGCGGCTACAGTCGCGTGAGCGCCCGGGCCGGCCCCCGGCTTTTGGGGGCGTTATGGCGCCCTCGGTGTCGTGCGTGTGAAGCAACCCGGCCTCCCGGCGGAAAAAGGGTTAGGTGCCCGAAAACGCGTTCCCGAAAATGTTCCATCTATTCGGGAACCTGATGATTAACCGGATTCTCCGTGGTTTTCCACCGAGGCGGCTTTGTGTCAAGTTTTTTTCCAAGTTTCTTTTTTCACAAGTCCCGCATGATGGTCCATTTTTGCTTTGCGAAGCAGGATGTTACGCAACGGCCCTTGCCTTTCCCCCCGAAGCGGCGCGGCGCTGGCCCGAGGCCGGGGGGCTCCCGTCTTTCGGAAGAGGCTGGTCATGCGGCATGATGGCCTTTTTCCCAGGCGTAGGGTATGCAACGTCCCGGCCCGCAAGGATTCTTTGCCTTGTTATGCCATCCGCAAGGCAATGTCGCCAGATTTTTTTCCCCACCGCAAAAAAAAGAGTGGACTCCGGCGGGGCGCCGCCGCGAACGTCCTGAACGGGAGTTGGATATCCCTTCCGCCACTCGGGAGATGGCGGCGGATCCGCCATGGCTGCGGGAAAACCCCTGTTTGTGACGGAACAGAACGATTCCTGCGCGACATGGCCGCGAAGCCGCCGCATGCGGTTTCGCGCGGAAAAACAGGCGGCGCTATCGAAAAATCAAATAGGTCGGTGTCCGTTGCCGGAAAAGACCCGCGTTCTTCACGATGCTGGTCAAAAGGGCCAGTCCGGGAAGCCCGGAAGGATGTTCCGGCCATGGACCCGGAGGCGCGGGCGATGACCTGTCCTGGATATGGCAATTCTGCGGAATGATGGAGTTTTTTGGCGAGGAAGCGATCAGGCTTTGTTTTCGGGCGTATCCGGTCTATCCTGCCGGGCGTGGGGGATACGCCCCCGGGAGAATCCAGTATGCCGCGCATGTCCTTCCGATTCCGGATGTTTTCCGTCTGCCTGGGGATGTTTTTCCTCATGGGCCTTTGCGTGGCGTCATCGGCCCCGGCCCAGCCGCCGGACACGGGCCCGGAGGCTCCGGGTACGGCGGAAGCCTCCGCCGAGTCCGCCGCGCCGGACAGCCTGGGCGGGCCGAATGCCCAAGACGGATCTTTCGCCATACCCGGCGCATCTGCCATACCCGCCATATCCGCCGAACCTGGGGCAAAGGCCGCCCCGGGCCGCCAGGCCGGTCTGACCGCCGGACCCTGGTCCCTGCCGCGCGCCGCCGCCCTGGAGCTGCCGCGCAGCGCCAGCCTGACCGTGCCGCCGGATTTCCTGGCGGGTGTGCCCCCCCTTGCGCCCGCTACGCCCGCTGCGCCTGCTACGCCCGCTGCGACCGGCACGCCCGCTACGACCGGCGCGACTGCGGAAGGGGTCTTTGTCCCCTTTGCCGCCTATGTCCAGGGCCTTGCCCTCCTGCGGGCGGGACGCTTTCCGGAGGCCGCCGCATCCCTGGGTGCCGCCGCAGGGCATCCCCTGGCCGGATTTTTGGCCCGGGACGCGGCCCTTGCGGCCGGATACGCCCATGAGGGGGCGGGCGATGCCGCCGCCGCCCGGGCCTTCTACGAAAAGTGGCTGGCCGCCGGGCCGGAAAATAGCTTAACGCCCACCACCCTCCTGCGCCTGGGGGCCACGGCCGCCGCCGTGGGGGATTATGCCGCGGCCAGGAACGCGCTGCAGGGCCTGTGCCTGTCGCGTCCGTGGACCGAGGCGGCAAAAAACGGCGCGGCCCTGGCCCGGGAGCTTTATGCCACGGGCCGCAGCGACTGGAACCCCGACGCGCCCCATGTGGCCCTGGCCCAGGCCGAACGGGCCATCGACGTGCGGCGGCCCGACGCCGCATGGGCCATCCTGGACCGCCTGGAGGCCGCGCCCGGCGACAAGGACGCCGCCCGCCTGGAATACCTGCGGGGCAAGGCCGATTTCGCCAAACGCCGCACGGATGCGGCCCTGGCCCGGTTTCGGGCCGTGCGCGAGCGGTTCCCGGCCTCGCCCATCGTGCCCTGGGCCATCTATCACGAGGCGCGGTGCCTGTGGCGCAAGACCGATCCGGAAAGCGCCGCCGGCATGGAGGCGCTGCTGCGCAGGGTGGTGGACGACCCGGCCGTGGAGGTGCGGGCCCGCGAGGTTTCGGCCCGGCACCTGATGCTGCTTTTGACCGAGCAGGGGCGGCTGGCCGAGGCCCTGGTGGCCGCCGATGTCCTGGCCGGGCTCGGGGCGGGGGGGGAGTTGGCCGAGCAGGCCCGGGGGCTTGGCGGGGTGCTGTGCTTCGCCCTGGGCCGCCTGGAGGCCGCAGGCTCCCGGCTGGAGGACTTTTTGCGCGATTTTCCGCGATCCGGCTGGGCCCCCGGGGCGCGCTACTGGCTGGGCCGCACCCGGGAGGCCATGGGCGACGCCGCCATGGCCGCCGCCTGCCACCTGGGCAATATGGCCCTGGAGAAAAACACCTATTACGGCCTGCGCAGCCTTGCCCGGCTGCAAGCCCTGGCGGGCGCGGGCCGCGTGGACCCGGCCAAGGCCCAGCCGTTTTTGTTTCCGCCCGGAACCCAGGCCCCGCCGCCGCCGTCCGCCGCGCCCGCCTGCCCGGACCAGGGCCCGCAGTCGCCGCCCGTGGCGCGCCAGCCCGGACTCCAGGCCATGCGGGAGCGGGCCGCCATCCTCGACGCGTCGGGGATGCCGGAGATGGCCGAACTGGATCTGGCCTTTTTGGCGGCCACGGCCCCGGCGGACACGGAACTGGCCCTGGCCCACATCCGGCTGGCCACGCGGCTTTTCCGCCTGGGCCCGGCCACGGCCACGGCCAGGCGGACCTTCGGGGACTGCCTGTCGCGCGGCGATCCGGCCCGTTTCGGCCCCCTGGCGGCGGCCCTGTATCCCCGGCGGCACACGGCGGCCATCCGGGCCGCCCTGGCCGGGTCCGAGGTCTCGGAGAACCTGATTCTGGGGCTTATCCGCCAGGAAAGCTTTTTCAACGCCCAGGCGGTGTCCTCGGCCGGGGCCGTGGGACTCATGCAGCTTCTGCCCCAGACGGCGGCCAACATGGCCACGCGGCTGGGCATGAAGCCGTATTCCGCGAAGATGCTCACGGACCCGGCCACGAACATCCGGCTGGGCGTGGAATATTACAAGATGCGCCACGCTCAGTACGGCAACCCGGAGCATACGCTTTGCAGCTACAACGCGGGCGCGGGAAAGCTGGCGGTGTGGATGCAGGGGATAGGGCACCTTGAGGCGGACCTGTTCGTGGAGTTCATCCCCTACGAGGAGACCCGCGAGTACGTGCGCAAGGTGCTGACCAACGCCATGTTCTACGAGACCCTGCCGCAGGGGGAATAGGGAACGGGCCCGGCCCCCCAACCTCAACCGCACCACGCACCATGCCGAACACCCACACGTCTCTCACCGGCCCTGACATGAAAAACGTCGCCGTACCACTACAGCGGAAACGCCTGCCCGCCGAATTCGACCCCCAGCGCGCGGTGTGGCTCGGCTGGCCCCACAACCCGAACGACTGGCCGGGCAAATTCGCCGCCGTCAAATGGGCCTTCGCGGAGATGATCCGCATCCTGTCCCGCACCCAGCCCGTGCGCCTGCTGGCCGGCGGCGGCCGCCGGGCCGAGGCCATACGCATGCTCACGGATTCGGGCGCGGACATGTCCCATGTCGAACTCATCCCCATGGACCTGGACCGCAACTGGACCCGGGACATCCTGCCATTTTTCGTGCGTACGCCCGGTTCTGCGGCCGTCGCCACCGGGGATGCCCCCCAGGCGTTCCAGGCGTTCCCGGGGGCCTGGCCGGACGCGTCCCCGGGCCTGACCGCCGTCCGCTTCGCCTTCAACGGCTGGGGCAAATATCCCAATCACCGCAAGGATCTCGCCGCCGGTCCCCTGGTGGCCCGACACCTGGGGCTGGCCGTGGACGAGCCGGTCTTCGCGGGCCGCCATGTGGTGCTGGAGGGCGGGGCCGTGGACGGCAACGGCCGGGGCGATCTGCTGGCCACGGAGGAATGCCTCCTGGACCAGACGGCCCAGGTGCGCAATCCCGGCCTGGGCCGCACGGACTATGAAGCGGTCTTTGCCGCGCATCTTGGCGTGGAAAAGACCATCTGGCTGGGCCGGGGCATCGCCGGGGACGACACCCACGGCCATGTGGACGATTTCTGCCGTTTCGTGGGACCGGACACGGTGGTCTTGTGCCGCGAGGACGACGCCTCGGACGTCAACCACCGCGTCCTGGCCGAAAATCGGGAACGCCTCTCCGGCGCGCGCCTGGCGTCAGGGGCGCGTCTGACGGTGATCGACCTGCCCATGCCGCGGCCCCTGGCCTACAAGGGGGTGCGGCTTCCGGCTAGCTACGCCAATTTCTACATCGGCAACCATGCGGTGCTGGTTCCCACCTTCAACGACCCCGGCGACCGCAAGGCCCTGTCGATTGTGGCCGACTGCTTTCCGGGCCGCATCGTGCACGGCATCCACGCCGTGGAACTGGCCTGGGGGTTTGGCGCGGTGCACTGCCTGACCCACGAGGAGCCCACGGGGCAGGGGTGAGGGGCGGGGCTTCGGGCCGGGTTCATGAAATCGGGGCGTCAGGTTCGAAAGGAATGCGGGGCCTAGGGCGACGGTTTTTTCGCCGTGTCCGGCGCGGTGGCAAAGGCCTCGTCCATGGCCTCGCGCAGGGCCCCGCCGGTGTACAGATCGCGCAGCACCAGGGGCGCCGAGGCCCCTTCCCCGGCCGGGAAAAGCGCGGTCAGGGGGATGGAACGGCTGCCCAGGGCGGCCAGCAGGGCCATGGCCTCGGGGGACTGGCCGGTCAGATCGGCCTTCATGAGCGTCAGGCCATATTTTTCCACCAAGGGTCCAAGGGTATCCGGGACCAGCACCGTACGCTCCAGAAGCTTGCAGGTGGGGCACCAGTCGGCGGTGAAGGTCACCAGCAGGTTCTCCCGGCCGTGCCGGGCCTCGAATTCGGCCGGGGTCCAGGCCACCCAGTCCAGTCGCGGCGGCTCGCGGTCGGCGGCGGCGAAGGCCGTGGCCGCCACCACCAGGAGCACCGCCGCGCCGCGCACCACGGCGCGGTGCAGCCCGGACTGGGACAGGTTGGTGAACCGTCCCCAGATCCAGGCGGCCAGGGCCGTGGCCCACAGGGCCAGAAGCGCGGGCACGAGCTTGTCCGAGGGCAGGATGGTCAGGAAATAGATGCAGGAACCGGCCAGCAAAAACCCCATCCCCTGTTCCAGCGAGACCATCCAGTTCCCGGGCCGGGGCATGAACCGGGCCAGTTGCGGCCAGATGGCCAGGAGGATGTAGGGCAGGGCCATGCCCAGCCCCAGGCAGGTGAACACGGCCATGACCGTGGCCAGGGGTTGCAGCAGGGTCCAGGCCAGAACCCCGCCCAGAAACGGGCCGCTGCAGGGCGTGGCCAGAAGCGTGGCCAGAACGCCGGTCAGAAACGCGCCGTTGCGGGAATCCCCCGTGGCCTTGCCCGGCATCTTCAGGTCGATCACCGGCAGGTGGAACACCCCGAAAAGGCTCATGGTCAGGGCGAAAAGGACCACGGTCAGGACCAGGGTCAGGGTGGCGGACTGGAAGATCTGCCCCCAGGCCATCCCGGCCAGCCACAGAAAAAGGCTCAGGGCCAGGAAGTAGACCATCACCCCCAGGGCGAAAAAGAGATTGTGCTCACGCAGGATGCGGTGCCGGGCCGTGGCGTTCTCGTGGCAGCAGACGGCCAGGAGGCTGCTGAGTTTGAGGCTGACCACGGGCAGCACGCAGGGCATGAAGTTGAGGATGAACCCGGCCAGGAAGGCCAAAAGGGCCGCTTTCACCAGTCCGGACACCTCCAGGGAGGGGGTGTGGGAGCGCGGGGCCAGGACTGGGACGGCGGCGGGCTCCCCGGCCGCTGCGGGCGCGGCCTGGACCGGGACTATGGCTCCTCCGGGGGCGTCCGCCGAGGCCTGGGCCATGGCCGCGACCCTGGCCGTGGCCGCCTTGGCGGCGTCGAATTCCGGCCACCAGGGCTGGGTTGCGGCGGGAGGCGGAGGGTCCTGCGCGTCCAGGGGCAGGTCCACGGCCAGGGCCGCGGGCCAGCAGCTCGTAGCCGAGCACAGAAACAGGTTCAGGGTTCCGGCCAGCCGCGATCCCGGGGGGGAATCCGGCGGCAGGGGCACGAAGACCCGGGTGGGGGCGTCGTGGATGTTGGCGGTTTTTTCCGGCTCGAAGAGGTCGGGCTTTTGCAGGCCTTCGGGAAAATAGGCCGGCAGCGGGGTGTCGCCGGGCACAAGGCGCAGGGATGCCGAGGCGGCCTGCCCCGTGTCGCCGGGCATGTGCCCGTAGGCGTGCCAGCCCTGGGCCGGGGTGAACAGCAACACCGCCAGCCGCCCGCCGTCCGTCCCGGGAGGCAGGGCATAGAGGGCCGTTTCCAGCACCACGGGAACGGCCTTGGGCGCGGCGGCCTGCCCCGGCGGCAGGAGGCCGGACGCGGCCGGGGCGGTCCGGGCCAGGGCATGCATGCCGGACATGGCCAGCAGGCATGGCAGAAGCAGGCGCAGGATCAATCGGAGCGTGGGTCGTGTCACGGGGTGCAAAGCCTTTGCGAAGCGCAGCGGATGCAGCCCGTTGGCTGCGGATCGGATCAAGCGCCCGGGGGGAGTGCGCTTCGACGGGGGATGCTGGTTCCCGGGGCTATTCGAAGCAGAATTCCAACGTGAAGTCGCCGAACTCCGTGGAAAAGGGGATGGCGATGACCGGTCCGCTGGAGACGTGGCTGATGGTGTGGTTGTCGCCGAAGATCACCGTGGGGGTGGAGGATTGCAGGTTGAGGCCGAGTTGGCTTAAGCCCGCCCGGGCCTGGCCGGAGATCATGTTGGTCACCTCGCCCACGGCGTCCTTGGCGTCCTGGATGATGTCCACGATGTCGTCGCCGAGCATGTTCTTGACGATGGCGATGGCGCATTTTTTGGTGAAGCTCAAAGAGATGCTGCCGTGCTTGTCGCCGGTCACGCCGACCACGGCCGAGACGTCCCCGGTGGCCGAACTGCCTTTTTTGACATAGGGCTTGCCCGCCGAGGGATCGAGTTGGGCCATCATGGACAGGACGTGTTTGGTGGCTTCGACGAACGGCTTGGCGACTTCGGCATCGGTGGGCTTCATGGATGGTCCTTTCGGTGCTGGCGTTTGCCGCGCTGCCTCGGAAACGGACGGCGGCCGGGGCGCGACGGGTTCATGCCTACACCAAAACGGCATCCCCTGTCATCTCCCCGGCCGTGGGAACAGGCGCTTCCGACGCCTGGCGCGCCGGATGGGATCGCTTGCCAAGTCATCGTGAATTGGGTAAGGCCCGTGAAAACCAGGATCGATCAATCGAAATGAAAGATTTCTTCCGCGCATGGCCGACGCTCCCGGGACATCCCCGTCCCAGGGGGCGTTTTTCTTTGTCGTCCGGCGGTTCCAAACAGGCCCTCGGGTCGGGGAACTGACCGCCATGTCCATGCATTCCTCCCAGGCCAGGGCCGATACCGGCCGCCACGGGAGAGAAGCCTCGTCGCCAACCGACTGGGTGACCCTGGAACAGCAGTTGTGCCGCACCAAGACCATCCTGCAGGAGATTCTGGACCACCTGCAGGGGGTGTTGCGGAACCTGCGCGCCGCCCGGGCCGGATTCAAAACCCATGCCCGCAGCGGGGCGCGGCCAGAAAAGACCGGCCCCAAGAGCGGATTTCGAACCACCCGGACCACGGCGGCCGGATTCGGGGCGCGGGCCCAGGAGTCCAAAACCGCGCGGCCAAGGCCCGGGCATGGCCGCTTCGAGCGGGCCGCCCCCGGCCAGGAAACCGCGTCGGGCCGGGCTCAGGATTTCTCGCGCCGCCAGACCGCCTCGGCACAGGGCGGCAATGCCGGAAGCTTCGGCCAGCCCCGAAGCGGAACCGCCTTCGGCGGTTTTCAGGCCGGGGACGCCGGGCGCAAGGGGTCGCCCTACCGGACCTTCACCGGCGGCCGCACGGCCGGAGCCACGGCCGGAACCACGGCCGCAAGCGGTCCCGATTCCGCCGGTGGCGGCGGCGCGGCCGGTCACACCCAGCCGGGGGGGCCGCGTGCCGGGTTCACCGGAAAAACGCACACGGCCGGACATTTCGGCGCGGCGGGGCAGGCGGGCCAATCCTTCCGGGCCGGGCAATCCACGGCGAACGGCCAGGGAGGGGCGTCCGCCCAGACGGGCCAGACGGGCCAGTCCGCCAGGACCGGCCAGTCCGGCTTCACGGGCCAGTCCGGCCAGACGGGCTCCACCGGCCAGACGGGCCAGACCGGCTACACGGGCCAGTCCGGCCAGTTCGGACAGTCCGGCCAGTCCGGCCAGACGGGCGGTCCCTACGCCAGGACCAACGCCGGGCAGTCCCGGCAACGGGAAGGCTTCGGCCAGACCTCGCGCCCCGGGCAATCCCGCACCTCCCACAGTTCCAACGCCTACGACACCCGCCGCGAGACCGGACGTCCCGAGGGCGCCGCCCGACACCGCTTCAGCGGCGAGCGCCAGGAACGCGGCCGCCAGGCCGCCCGTCATTCCGGCATGAACCTCAAGTGCGCCTACGACATCCTGTGCCTGGACTATCCCTGCACCCCCGTGGAGATCAAAGACGCCTACCGGGGCATGGCCCGCAAGTTCCACCCCGACCTCGGCGGCGACGAAGAGGTCATGAAGGACGTCAATCTGGCCTACGAACTGGCCATGCGTTTCTGCGCCGGCCCCAGGCGCAGCGGCGCCTCCTGGTCCTCCTGAGCGGACGCTCCGGGGGCTCCTCCCGCCTTTTTCCTCTGTCATTTTTTGCACAGCGCCGGACTTGACTCACGGCGGCAACAATGGTTGCCTCTATGGGTGGAAAGACGCATCCGGTGACGCCTCCCCCGGCAGGGGGGGGGCGGAAGACCCGCCGTTCCGGGCGAGGTGATGCGTGGACGCGTCCTCGAATCCAACCCTGGCAACGAACCGCACAAACGATGCGCGCACCGGCCCGAGGGCCGGATGGGGAGCCCATGAGCAAGGACTATATCGACGATCTCGTGGCCCGGGTCCGCACGGCCCAGAACCTTTTCGCCGAGTTCGGCCAGGAGCGGGTGGACGCCGTGTTCCACGCCGCCGCGGCGGCGGCCGCCGCCAACCGCATCCCCCTGTCCAAGCTGGCCGTGGCGGAGACGGGGATGGGCATTTTCGAGGACAAGGTCATCAAAAACCACTTCGCCTCGGAATACATCTACAACAAGTACAAGGACGTCAAAACCTGCGGCACCATCGAGGAAGACCCGGCCTACGGCTACCGCGAGGTGGCCGCGCCCATCGGCATCATCGCCGGGATCATCCCCACCACCAACCCCACCTCCACGGCCATCTTCAAGTCGCTTCTGTCGCTGAAAACCCGCAACGCCATCATCTTCTCGCCCCATCCCAGGGCTTGGCGCTCCACCAACGAGGCCGCCCGGATCATCCTCGAGGCCGCCGTGGCCGCCGGGGCCCCGGAGCACATCATCGGCTGGATCGACGAGCCCACGGCCGAGCGCAGCCGGATGCTCATGCAGCACCCGGGCGTGAACCTGATCCTGGCAACGGGCGGCCCGGGCATGGTCCATGCCGCCTACAGCTCGGGCAAACCGGCCATCGGCGTGGGCGCGGGCAACACCCCGGTGGTCATCGACGCCACGGCCAACATCAAGATGTCGGTCAGCTCGGTGATCATGAGCAAGACCTTCGACAACGGCATGATCTGCGCCTCGGAGCAGGCGGTGATCGTGGAGGAGTCCGTGGCCGAGGCCGTCAAGGCCGAATTCGTGTTGCGCGGCTGCCTGTTCGTCACCGAGGAGCAGCGGGCCGCCCTGGCCGCGACCCTTTTCGTGGACGGCCACCTCAATGCGGCCATCGTGGGCCAGTCGGCGGCCAGGATCGCGGAGATGGCCGGATTCGCCGTGGACCCGGCGGTGAAGATCCTCATCGCCGAATGCGACGCCATCGATCACGCCGATCCCTTCGCCCACGAGAAGCTGTCGCCGGTCCTGGGCTTCTACCGGGCCGAGGGCTTCGAGCAGGCCGTGGACATGGCCCAGGAGCTCATCGTCCTGGGCGGGGCCGGGCACACCTCGGTGCTCTACACCAACGAGTCCAACGCCGAGCGCATACGGCATTTCCAGCGGGTGATGACCACCGGGCGCACCCTGATCAACATGCCCTCGTCCCAGGGGGCCATCGGCGACGTGTACAACTTCCGCCTGGCCCCCTCCCTGACCCTGGGCTGCGGCTCATGGGGCGGCAATTCCGTGAGCGAAAACATCGGGGTGAAGCATCTGATGAACGTGAAAACCGTGGCCGAAAGGCGGGAAAACATGCTGTGGTTCAAGGTGCCGCCCAAGATTTATTTCAAGATGGGGGCGCTGCGGCTGGCCCTGGAGGAAATCAAGGGCAAGGAAAAGGCGTTCATCGTCACGGACAAGACCATGGAGGCCCTTGGGCACGTCAGCAAGGTGACGACGGTCCTGGACAAGCTCGGCATCCAGTACCGGGTATTTAGCGAGGTCAAGCCCGATCCGGACCTGTCCGGCACCTATGCCGCCCTGGATTCCATCCGCTCCTTCCAGCCCGACGTGTTCATCTCCCTGGGCGGCGGTTCGCCCATGGATGCGGCCAAGATCATGTGGCTCATGTACGAGCAGCCGGAGCTTAAGTTCGAGGAAATCGCCATGCGCTTCATGGACATCCGAAAGCGCATCTGCACCTTCCCGGACCTGCGGAAAAAAGCGGTCATGGTGGCCATCCCCACCACCTCGGGCACGGGCTCCGAGGTCACGCCGTTCACGGTCATCACCGACGACCGGACGGGCATGAAATATCCCATCGCGGACTATGAGCTGACCCCGGACATGGCCATCGTGGACCCGGAGTTCGTCATGGACATGCCCAAGTCCCTGACCGCCCATTCGGGCCTGGACGTCCTGACCCACGGCATCGAGGCCTTCACCTCGGTGTTCGCCACCAACTTCAGCGACGGCCACGCCCTGGAGGCCGTCCGCCTGGTCTTCAAATACCTGCGGGCCTCCTACCACGAGGGCAAAAAAAACGTCATGGCCCGGGAAAAGATGCACTACAGCGCCACCATCGCGGGCATGGCCTTCGCCAACGCCTTCCTCGGCGTGTGCCACTCCATGGCCCACAAGCTGGGGGCCCTGTTCCACGTGCCCCACGGCCTGGCCAACGCCCTGCTTTTGTCCTACGTCATCGAATACAACGCCACGGACAACCCCACCAAGCAGGGGCTTTTGCCCCAGTACCGCTATCCCTTCGTCAAGGGCCGCTATGCGCGCATCGCGGACTCCCTGGGCCTGACCGGCGGCTGCGGCGACGACCGGGACCGCAAGGTGGCCCGGCTGGTCGTGGCCGTGGAGGGCCTCAAGGCCGACCTGAATATCCCCGCCTCCCTGCGCGAGGCCGGGATTCCCGAGGACGAGTTTCTGGAGAGGCTGGACGAGATGTCGGAACTGGCCTTCGACGACCAGTGCACCGGCGGCAATCCGCGCTATCCGCTGGTGTCGGAGATCAAGGAACTCTACCGCAAGGCCTACTACGGCGAGCCGTTGGCGTCGGTGTCCATGGAATAGGGGGATGGCCCAGGCAGCCGGCCCGCCTGCGGGGAGGCCCGGCCGCCGGGACAAAAGAAACGAAACCGTGCGCCGGGGGCCGTTATTCGGCTTCCGGCGCGTCTTTTTTTTCCGGGGGGCGCGGTTCCCCGGCCGGTTCCCTGACCGGTTCGCCGGACGCCGGTTCGTGGTCCGTGGCGGGGGCATGCCGCAGTGCGTCCGCAGACGGCGGTGCGACCGCAGGCGGGCCGGCTGCCGGGTGCCCGGCGATCCGTTTCCAGGCCGCCTGCCACCAGTCGCGGAAGCTCTCGCCCGGGGGCAGGGACGGCCCGAAGACCACGTCGGGATCGTAGGTCCACAGGGTGGCGGCGCCGCCGCCGTCCTGGGGGGCCTGGGCGTCCTGGGCGGCCAGGCGCGAGGCCAGCCGGATGGCGGTCACCGGCGGGCAGACCACCCGGGGGCACTTGAGGCGCGCCGCGTCGTGCACCACCTGGCGCAGTTCCTGGACCGTGAAGCGGTGGCCGTCGGGAAAAATGACCGAGAGGCGCGGCGCGGGCAAGAGCGCGGACAGGGCCTCGGGGGTGGTGCGGCGTTCGGATTCCGTGGTCAGCAGCAGATAGGGCTCGTCCCCGAAATTCTGGGCCGTCTGGCGGCCGTCGGCCCGGCGCAGCCGCCAGGCCCGGGGGCTGACGCAGATCACGGGTTTGCCGTAGCGGGACAGGCGCTTTTCGATGAGCCCGGCCTGCTCGGCGAAGCGCCCGGGGGGCATGTACACCGCGAACAGGTCCGCCCGGCGCAGGGCCGAGGCGTCCTCGCGCCAGTGTCCGGCCGGGATGGGGCGGCCAAATCCCGTGGTCAGGTCGTCCTGGCCAAGGACCACGATCTGGAGGTTCCTGGCCGGGGAGGGCCGGGACAGGCCGTCGTGGGCCACCAGCAGGTCCGGCCGGAAGGCCCCGACGGCAGATTCCACGGCGCGTGCGGGGTCCGGGTCGCAGAGCACGGCGGCCCGGGGGGCGTACATGGACAGGGCGATGGCCTGGGCGTCGATCACCCCGGGATCGGCCCCGGGGGTGGCCCGCAAGGTCTGGGGGGCGCGTCCGCCGCGCCGGGGGGAGGCGATCACGGCCGTGCCCAGGCCGTGGTGGCCGGCCCAGCCCAGTATCCAGGAGGTGACCAGCACCGTGCCGGACAGGCCCGGCCGCATGCCGCCCACGCCCACGCAGGGCAGTCCCGGGTCGCAGGGTGTGGCGAGGCGTCTGGCCAAGCGCATGCCGGCCCCGTAGAGCAGGGCGGGCGGCACGAGCAGGGCGGAGAACAGGGTTTTTATGCTGTCCGGGACGGGCATGGTGTGGAGAGAAAGCCGGGGGAACCCTGGGAAAGGCCCCCCGGCGGATGGTCCTGTATGTGGCGGCTAGTCGCGGCTGGAGCCGAAAAGCCGCAGCAGCATGAGAAAGAGGTTGATGAAATCCAGGTACAGCGTCAGGGCCCCGATGATGGTTCCCCGCCGGATGGCCGTGGCGTCGTCCGCCGGGGCGGTCTCGCCCATGACCCGCAGCTTCTGGGTGTCGTAGGCGGTCAGGCCCAGAAAGACCAGCACGCCCACGCAGGAGATGACGAAGTCCATGGCCGCGCTCTTGGTGAAGATGTTCACCACCGAGGCGATGATGATGCCGATGAGTCCCATGAACAGGAAGCTGCCCCAGGAGGTCAGATCCTTCTTGGTCACCAGGCCGTAGACGCTCATGGCCCCGAACATGCCGGCGCTGACCACGAAGGCGTTGAAGATGGCCGTGGGGCTGTAGGCCAGAAAGATGGCCGACAGGGTCAGGCCGTTCAGGGCGCTGTAGAGCAAAAACATCCCGCTGGCCGCGCCGCTGGAGAGGCGGTTGATGGCGGCGCTTAGGCCCACCACCAGGCCCAGTTCGGCGATGATCAGCCCGAAGAACACGATCTGGTTGCCGAGCACCACCTGGGCGATGGCCGGGGTGCTTATGGTGAAAAGCGCGGCCACGGCGGTGACGCCAAGGCCCATGCACATCCAGGCGTACACGCCGCGCATGAAGGCATTGACGACTTCGGCCCGGGCGCGGGTCGAATCCATGGTGCGATACGGTTGATTCATGTCGGGAACTCCTCCTTGCCTTCGCATCGGGGTTGTCTGTGTCAGGGTTGCTGTATTTATCCCCTATAACGTCGAAAACACGCCGAGGCAAGGGGAATCGGACGGGTTCCCGGCCCGGGCGCCGGGCATGGCCGCCCCTGCCGCGACGTCTTGCACGGGCGTTGCGGGCGGTGCGGTCAATCACGGCAAGCGCCTGGTCCATGGGCCGGGAGGCCGCCAGGGCGCGCCTTCTTTGAAGTCCAGGGGCATCCGGGGAGTCTCAGGCCGTCCAAGGGCTTCCTTGCCTCCACGGCGGCCCCCTGGTAGCCTTCAGGCATGACCGCCCGCCCCCGCGCGACCATCGCCCTTTTATGGGACCATTCCCATCTCTGGGGGCTTCTTTTGCACCGCGCCCTGGCCGCCTCCGGGCTGCCCTTCGTCCTGGTGCGCGGCCGGGACGTGCCGCAACTTCTGGACGGCGGCGCGCCGCCCCGGCTTTTGGCCGTCCCCGGCGGATTCGCCCGGAAAAAGCTGGAGGCCCTGGGGCCGCAGGGCGTGGACGCCGTGCGCCGTTTCGTGGCCGCCGGGGGGGCCTACCTGGGCATCTGCGGCGGCGCGGGCCTGGCCCTGTCCGACCCCGACGGCCTGTCCCTGTGCCCCTGGCGGCGGGCGGGATTCACCAACCGGCTCAAGCATTTCATCAGCGGCCACGTGGGGGTGGTTCCGGATCGGGATTCGCCCCTGACGCCGCCGTGGCTGCCCGAACGTCCCCTGGTGCCGGTCTGGTGGCCGGCCCGGTTCGCGCCGCCCCTGGCGGCGGAACCGGAGGGGATTTTGGCGGCCTACGACGGGCCGGGGCCGGATTTCATGCTGGCCGACCTGGACGTGGCCGGGCTTCCCGCCGCCACCCTGACATCCTGGCGGGAACGGTTCGGGCTGGGCTTCGGGCCGGAATTCCTGGGGGCCGGGCCCTGCATCCTGGCCGGGCGCTTCGGCCGGGGCACGGTCGTTTTGTCCCACGCCCACCTGGAGACCCCGGATTCGCCCCAGGCCAACGCCTGGCTTGCGCACCTCCTGGCCGTCCTGACCGGCGAGCCTCCCCCGGCCTCGCCGCCGGACGCCGTGCCCGCCTGGAATCCGGCCGGGGAGCCGCGCCGGTTCGGGGAGGACGGGCTTGATCAGGCCGTACGCCTGCTCGACGCGGTCATCGATCTGGGCATCGCCCACCGTCTGCTTTTCCGCCGCAGCCCGTGGCTTCTGGGCTGGCGGCCGGGCACCCCGGGGTTTGCCGTGAGCAACCTGCGGGCCATGGCCCACCAGGCCGCCGCATGCCCGGCCACGGCCCCGGCCCGGACCTTCTGGCGCGAGCACGGGGAGCGGTTTGCGGCCGGGATGCGCCGTTTTCACGACGGGGTCGCGGAATATTTCCTCTCCGAACGGCTGGCCGCCACCCTGTCCCGCTTCGACCGCGAGACCGTGCCCGAGGCGGCCCTGGCCCGGGAGCGCCATGAACTGTTCGGGCCGCCGCCGGGGGTCGGCGGGGCCTGCGGCCGCCTTGTGGCCACCCTGGACGAGCTGGTCCGGCTGCTCCTGGCGGTGTGACCGGCGTCATCCCGTGCCCGGCCCCGGCGGAATTGCCGGACGAGGCCGGGTGTGGGTTCAGTCCACCTCGATACAGTCGTGGGGGCAATAGGCCTGGGCCCGCAGGGCGTCTTCCTCGGGGCAGTCGTCGCAGACGACCACGGGTTTTTCGGTCAGGGGGTCCATCCGGAAGATCTCCGGGGCCATCTCGGCGCAGGCGCCGCAGCCGTTGCAACACACCGGATTGACCGAAACGCTTCGCATGGGGCAGGTCGTGGACATGGATCTCCTCGTCGGGGCTGCATTGGGGATCAGGCCGGAAGCGGCCGGAAGCGGCCGCGCCGGGACTATCGCATCCTGGCCTGAAAGCCTATGCTCGGCTTTGGAAAAGTCAATGCCCGGCAGCGGGCGGGGGACGGCCAGCGGGGTGTGTCCATGATCTGCAACAGATGCGGCGCGGAAAACGACGACGGCCTGCGGTTCTGCCTGGCCTGCGGGCACAAGCTGCGTTCCCGGGAGCGCGGGGAGTCCGAGTCTCCGGGCGGGGATGCGCCGGCCGGGGACGCCCTCGCCGGAAGCTCCGGCGGGGGGCGGGACGGTGAGGGGCAAGGCCCCGGATCCGGCGCGTCCCTGGAGAAGCGCCTGTTTCTTTCCGCCCTCGGCGGCGGGCGGACGCCCATGTGGCGCGGGCTGGCCTTGGCCTGGATCCTGGCCCTGGTGTTGGGCGGGGCGGCGGTCTGGTTGATCGCGGCCGGGGTCTATTGGCCCCTGTATCCCCTGACGGGGCTGGCGGCCCTCCTGGCCTGGCGGCGCAAGCTCTGATCCGCCATGCCGGCCCCGGGGCTATGAGGCCTTGGGGATGCCGCCCGGTTCCCGGGCGGGCATGCTGTCCAGGCGCTTCTTGATTTCCTTGTAGTATTCCACCTGGAACCGGTGCACCAGCCGGCCGATTTCATCCACGCCCCCCTGTTCCACACTTTTCCAGGCCGGTTTTTTCCCGGTCTGGTGCAAGGCCAGAAACTGCATTCCCACCTCCATCCGGCCGCCCTGGCCCGGCACCACGTTGCACACGCGGGAGATGAGCCGGAACAGGTGTCTGGAGTCGAAGGCCTTGCCCGCGAAATTCAGTTCCAGAAGCAGCCGCTTGCCCGGCTCCAGGTGGACCTCGTTGCTGGAGAAGTCCGGTTTGCTCAAGGACAGGCGCATGCCGCCGCTGGACAGGTTGCGGATGGTCAGGCCGATGCTGGAATGGCCGGGCGGGATGTCCAGGATGGGCCGGGACATGATGCGCGGCGCGGCCTTGCCCCCGCCGCCGATCACCGGCCACAGGCCCAGGCGGGGCATGTGGCGCATCTGCAGGGCGATGCGCACGTTCTGGCGGCGTTCCAGGGGCGTGATGGCGCTTGGCTGGGCGAGGACCAGCCGTCCCTGGCGGGGGGCGATGGACAAGACCCGGGAGGTGAATTCGTAGAGCCGGGTGCAGCCGCTGTCGCGGGAACACAGGATGAACCGGAAGGGGAAGCTTTGGCCTTTCCAGTGCAGGAACGTGTCCAGCCGAAGCCCCTTGGGTTCCAGTTCGAGGCCGCCGGGGGTGGACTCGGCGGCGAGGAAGTAGTGCCGGTCTCCCGACCCTTCGCCTACCGCGATGCGGAAGACGGCCCGTTGCGCGGCGGCCTCCTCAAGGAGTTGCCGGGTGCCGGTGGATGTTTTTTTGGGACGGAAAAAAGAAAGGATACGTCGTAACATGGGGTAAGCCTGCCTCGTGCCGCAAGGTTTCCGACAAAAAAGACGCTGCGGAAGCCCATACCGGTTTTGGACGATGCCGTGGCATGTTGCGGGAAAATGCCGTGGAAACGTCGCCCAACCGGCGCTTTTCGTCCCCGCGCCAGCGACCGGCCAGACCCCTCTGGTCCGGTGCGGAGCCCATGGTTCCGTGGGACGTGCGTCCCGGGGCGGGGGGATGGGGATACAGTGCGCGTCATTTGAAACGTATCTGAAGGCTTATGGCCGTATTGCCGTCCGTGAAGGTCAGATCCTTGAAGAGCTTTTGCCGGTCCACGCTGTAGGTGTCCATGGACTGGATGTCCACGCGGGTGATTTCCTTGCGGGTCACGGGGATGGTGGCCTGGGAGGAGCCGATCTTGATGACGATGCGGTCGCCGTTGTTGTACCAGAAATAATAGCTGCGGTTTTCGGTGAAATAATAGGCCGGGGAAAAATCCATGATGTCCTGTTCCATCTTTTTGGAAAAGGCCATGTCCAGGCGGTAGATGTCGCCGGTTAAGCGGGTGATGTGGCTGGCGGCCAGGAAATAGCGTCCGGAGCTTTCCGTGGACCCGGTGGCGATGTCGGCGAAGCCTCCCACCACCTCGAAGTCGATGGCCGGGGCCGAGCCTTTGCTCTCCTGGCCCTTAAAAAACTGCTGCAGGGAGGCGATGGGGTCGGACGTGGCGGCCGCCCCGAGGGCCGGGCATGATGCCGCCAGCAGGGCCCCCAAAAAGATCAGGACGGCCGCCAGCGATGTACCCGCAACGATCATGGTTTGTCGGACGGACATGCCCCGTATGCTCCTCTTTTTCCCGTCGTGGCGGCCACGGCGCGCATGGGCCGGACGCCGCGCCGGCGGGCCAGGGCTGGCGCGGCGAGCCAAAAAGAGCTATGCCGCACCACACGGCATCAATCAGTAACCCGCCAAACGGCGAATTGCAACGCCATGCACGACACCACCGCGGCCGCGCGCCGCATCCTGGACGAGCTTCCCGGCCGCCGCCTGACCCGCGACGAGGCCATGATCCTGGCCGAGCAGGCCGGCCTGCACGATCTGTGCGCCGCGGCCATGGCCGACCGCCTGCGCCGCCACGGCAAGGCCGCCTATTACGTCTTCAACCAGCACATCAATTTCACCAACGAATGCGTCAACGCCTGCCGGTTCTGCGCCTTCGGCAAGCGCCCGGGCAGTCCGGACGCCGTGACCCACAGCGTGGACGAGATACGGGCCATGGTCCGCTCCAAACGCGGCCAGACCGTGCGCGAGACGCACATCGTGGGGGGCTTGAACCCCAAGCTGCCCTTTTCGTATTACGTGGAGCTTCTGCGGGCCGTGTCCGAGGAGCGCCCCGAGGCCGGGATCAAGGCCTTCACCGCCGTGGAGGTGGCCCATCTGGCCGACGTGGAGGGCCGCCCCGAGGCGGACATCCTCGCCGCCCTGATGCGGGCCGGCCTGCTCATGCTGCCCGGCGGCGGGGCCGAGGTGTTCTCCCCGGCGCTTCGGGCCAAATTGTGTCCCGAGAAGATCTCCGGCGAGCGCTGGCTGTCGGTGCACGAGACGGCCCACGGCCTGGGCATGAACACCAACGCCACCATGCTCTTCGGCCACATCGAGACCTTCGCCGACCGCATCGACCACCTGGACGCCCTGCGCACGTTGCAGGACAAGACCGGCGGCTTTTTGTGCTTCATCCCCCTGCCGTACCAGCCGGGCAACAATCCCCTGTCGGCCCGGGGCCCGGACGGGACCGACTACCTGCGCACCATGGCCGTCTCCAGGCTGTATCTGGACAACATCCCGCACCTGAAGGCCTACTGGGTCATGGCCGGGATCAAGGCCGCCCAGATGGCCCTGTGGGCCGGGGCCGACGACTTCGACGGCACCCTGGTGGAGGAGCGGGTGGGCCATGCCGCCGGGGCCGACACCCCCAAGGGACTGACGGAGGCGCAGTTGCGCCAGGCCATTGTCATGGCCGGATTCACGCCGGTCGAGCGCGACGCCCGTTTTGTGCCCGTGGCCGGGGCGTAAGGGCGGGGGGGGCATGTCGCGCCCCTTTGGCGATGCCCGGCGTATCGAAACGGTTTTCGAAAAACCCGAGGAGACGGCAATGAAAGGACGCGTGCTCAGTTGGGACGGTTCCGCACGAGCGGGCATCATTTCCGGGGATGACGGCAACAGGTATCCCTTCGCCCTGGCGGACTGGAAGGCGGGGGCCTCGCCCGTGGCCGGGGCCGAGGTGGATTTCGTGGCCAAGGGTGGCGCGGCGTCCGAGATTTATTTCCTGTCCTCCGGAACCAACGCCGGGCCGAACAAGATCATCGCCGCGCTCCTGGCCTTTTTCGTCGGCGGTTTCGGGATCCACAAGTTCTATCTGGGCTACAAGAAGCAGGGCCTGATCATGCTTGTCGTCTTCCTGTTCGGGTTCATCCTGGCCGGTATCCCGTCCCTGATCATCGGGCTGATTTCGCTGGTGGAATGCTTCATGTACGTCAGCAAATCCGACGAGGAGTTCCGGCGGGTGTACGTGGACGGCCACAAGCCCTGGTTCTAGCCCCCGCCCGTCATGAAAAAGGCCCGGACGTTCGTCCGGGCCTTTCGTTTTCGTGCGGGGGGGCCGCGCCGCCTACGATGCGGCGTCCTTCGGCTCCGTGCGGCCGCAGGCCAGGGGCCATATCTCGTCCATGTGCTCCACGGGCTGGACCACGATCCTGGCCCGCAGGTCTTTGGGAATCTCTTCCAGATCCTTTTCGTTGCGCTTGGGGATGATCACCCGGGTCATGCCGGCCGCCACGGCGGCCAGGATCTTCTCCTTCACGCCGCCCACGGGCAGAACCCGCCCGCGCAGGGTAATCTCCCCGGTCATGGCCACGTCGTGGCACACCGGGGTGTTGGTCAGGGCGGAAATAAGCGCCGTGACCAGGGTCACGCCCGCCGAGGGGCCGTCCTTGGGGGTGGCCCCCGAGGGCACATGCACGTGGATGTCCAGCTTCTCGGTGAAATCCGGGTCGAGGCCCAGTTCCTTGGCCCGGGACCGGGCGTAGGACAGGGCGGCCTGGGCCGATTCCTTCATCACGTCCCCGAGCTTGCCCGTCAGGTGCAGATGCCCCTTGCCGGGCATGGTGGCCACCTCGATGTGCAGGATCTCGCCGCCCACCGGCGTCCAGGCCAGTCCCACGGCCACGCCCGGCGGCAGCACCTTTTCGTGCTCCTCGTCCAGGTGCCGGGGCTGCCCCAGGAGTTTCACCAGGGCCTTGGCGGTGATGCGAAACGGCGGCTTCTCGCCCTCGGCCTTGCGCCGGGCCAGCTTGCGGCACACCGCCCCCACCTCGCGCTCCAGGTTGCGCAGCCCCGCCTCCCGGGTATAGTCCTTGATGATCTGGGACAGAACCTGGTCGGAGAGCACCACGTCGGTCTTTTTCAGGCCGTTTTCCTGGATCTGCCGGGGCAGGATGAAGCGCCTGGCGATATGCACCTTTTCCTGCTCGGTGTAGCCGGGCAGGCGGATGGTCTCCATGCGGTCCAGGAGCGCCGCCGGGATGGTGTCCAGGATGTTGGCGGTACAGATGAACATGACCTTGGACAGGTCGAAGGGCACGTTCAGGTAATGGTCCGAGAACGAGAAGTTCTGTTCCGGGTCCAGCACCTCAAGGAGGGCCGATGACGGGTCGCCCCTGAAATCCGTGCCCACCTTGTCGATCTCGTCCAGCATGATCACCGGGTTGCGGGTGCCGGCCTGCTTGATGCTCTGCACGATGCGGCCGGGCATGGACCCGATGTAGGTCCGCCGATGGCCGCGTATCTCGGCCTCGTCGCGCATGCCGCCCAGGGACATGCGCACGAACTTGCGCTTGAGCGCCCGGGCGATGGACCGGCCAAGCGAGGTCTTGCCCACGCCCGGAGGCCCCACGAAGCACAGGATCGGCCCCTTCATGCCTGGGTTGAGCTTGCGCACGCTCAAGTATTCGAGGATGCGCTCCTTGACCTTGTCCAGGTCGTAGTGGTCCTCGTCCAGGATGCGCTTGGCCTCCTTGATGTCGAGCTGGTCCCGGGACAGCTTTTTCCAGGGCAGTTCGGCCATCCAGTCCAGGTAGGTGCGGATGACCGAGGCCTCGGAGGAGTCGGGGTGCATGGAGGTCAGGCGCTTGAGCTGCTTGTCCGCCTCCTTTTTGACCTCCTTTGGCATGCCCGCCTTGTCCAGGGACTTCCGGAGCCCCTCCATCTCGTCGTCTTCGTCTTCGGCCTCGCCCAGTTCCTTGCGGATGGCCTTCATCTGCTCGCGCAGGAAGAAGTCCTTCTGGGCCTTGTCCATGCCCTCCTTGGCCATGTTCTGGATCTTGGCCTGCATGGAGGCCACCTCGACCTCCTTGACCAGCTGGTTGTTGACCAGGTGCATGCGCTCGATGGGGTCTTCGCATTCGAGGATTTTCTGGGCCTCGTCCACGCGCATGCGCAGGTTGGAGGCGATGAGGTCGGCCAGGCGGCCGGGTTCGTTGACGCTGTTTAGGACGGACATGATGTCCGCCGTGGCGATGCCGCGAAGCGACAGGATCTTTTCGCTCTGTTCGCGGGCGGCGCGCATCATGGCCTCCTGCTCCAGGGAGATCTCCTTGACGTCGCGCTCCTCCAACACCTCGATCTTGGCCAGATGGAAGGGGTCCGTGGAGGTGAACTCCGTGACCCTGGCCCGGGTCAGGCCCTGCACCAGCACCTTGAGGCGGCCGTCGGGCATCTTCAGCATGCGCATGATCATGCCCACGGTGCCCACGGTGTGCAGGTCGTCCGGGGCGGGATCGTCGACCTTTTCATCCTTCTGGGTCAGGACGAGGACGTATCTGTTGCCGCTTAAGGCTGCGTCCACGGCCTGCACGGATTTGTCGCGCCCCACGAAAAGGGGCAGGATCATGTAGTTGAAAACCACGATGTCGCGTACGGGCAGCACCGGCATCTCCAGGGGGATGTCGAGCTGGGCCTTGTCCCCGTCGCCGGGGCCGGTCTTTTCGTCCACCGGAGGCGTGTCCGGGCCTGCGGACGCCTCGGGCGCAATCCGCAGCACCTCGCCATCCTCGGGGACGTTTGTATTTTCACCATTCATACGTCTGGATTCTCCTTGTTTCAGATGGGATCAGAGGACGGCCGCAGCGCGGCACGCGCAACGGCTCGAATCCGCCCCGCCGCCACCGCTCGGCGCGTCGCGGGAGGCGGATGGCGCGAAAGAGAAAGCGTGTTTCCCGGGCGGGGGCATGGCCTTGCGGCCCGTTGCCCCGCCGGGAGGCGCTTCGCCCCTTCCCGGGCATCCCCGGAGCATGGCCCGGCGCCGGGGTCAGCCGCGGATCTCGAAGCCCGGATACGTCTTGTCGTAGTCGATGTGGCTGGTCTCCACATGCTCCACCCGGGCCATGGCCGGTCCCTGCCACAGGAGATCTACGAGGGCCTTCTGGGCCTCGCCGTCCCCCTGGGCCAGCACTTCCAGCTTGCCGTCCGCCAGATTGCGCACCCAGCCGCGAAGCCCCAGGCTCTGGGCCTGTTCCTGGACGAAGGCGCGGAAATAGACGCCCTGGACCTTTCCGGAGATGACGCAATGCAAGCTCTTTTCCATGGTCCCCTCCTTGTGTTCCGGGCCGTGCGGCGCTCCCGGAGGGATCGAGATTCATGCGGCGGTTTACAGCATGCCTTCGGACTGGAAGCTGAAATAGCTTTTTTCCGTGACCACCAGATGGTCCAGGATCCGCAGGTCCACTTCCCGGGCCGCGGTGGCGATGCGCCTGGTGAGCTCCACATCCTGCCGGGAGGGCTTGGGGTCGTTTCCCGGATGGTTGTGCACCAGGATCACCCCGCTGGCCTTGCGCACCAGGGCCAGGGCCAGCACCTCCCGGGGATAGACGGCGGTCTGGTCCACGGTGCCCTTGCTGACCTGTTCCCAGCCGATGAGCCGGTTCTTGTTGTCCACCAGGGCCAGCCAGAACTCCTCGTCCTCAAGCGAGCCCAGGCGGGCCATGGCCATGCGGGCCACCACATCGGGGCTGCTTAAAATGGCGCGTTCCCGTACGGGATCCTCGTTGATCCGGGCCCAAAACTCCTTCCACAACATCCAGAACCGGGCATAGCCGGGACCGAAGCCGTCCACGGCGGTCAGTTCGGCCATCCTGGCCGAAAACACCCCGCCCAGGCTGCCGAAGCGATCAAGCAGGGCCTTGGCCAGGGGTTTGTTGTCCCGCCGGGGGTTGGCGTAGCTCAAAAGCAACTCCAACACCTCGTATTCCGCAAGACCCCGGGGATTGTCCGCCAGCCGGTCTTTGAGCCGCTTGCGGTGCCCGTGGTAATGGGGGTGACTTTCCTTAATAAGCATGGCTTCCCGCCCGGGCAAGGGTTTCTCCCCGGAAAACATGGCTGCAACCGGCCCTGTTATCTGGAAAGTGACGCAAAAGGGGGGGGAGCACAAGAAGAAACGGGGGGTGTGGCCGGCTTCTCATGGCGAAAAAAGGGAAAAAAGCTCTGCGGCCAGGATTTCCATGGCCTGATCCGGATTTTTCGCCCCGGACTTGATGCCCAGTTCCGCATCCATGGCCAGGTCGAACAGGCGGGTCAGGCCGGAGACCCCCAGGCGGCGGGCCATGGCCTCCTTTTGCGACCTGACGAAGGGCGGCAGGCGCACGGCCTCGGACTCGCCCATATGAAGCTGCCACATCTGGCGGGCGTCGCTGCGCAAAAGGCCCAGGAACTTGAAAATCATGTCGTCGGGCGACAGGCTTTGCTCGAAGATTTCGCGCCACACGGCGGCCTCGGCGCCGCGTTTGGCAAAGGCGTTGAGGAAGGCGAAGGCGTCCATGCCCGGCCGGGAGGCCAGGATGGCCAGGTCCGCCTGTTCGATGCGCCCGGGCCGGGACGCCGTGCCGCGGCCTGCGGGCGGCGCGTCGTCCCGGGAATGGACCAGAAGCTCGATTTTTTCCAGCTCCCGCCCGGCCATGGCCATGTCCTCGGGCAACACGGCGGCCAGGGCGTCGAGCACGCCCGGGGCGAAGGACAGGCCCTTCGTGGCGGCCCAGTCCTTGAGCATGGGGGCCATGTCGCGGCGGGTGAGCCCGGGCGAGGTCCATATCCAGCGGCGTTTTTCAGCCACCTGGTAATAGGGCTGGGAGGCCAGGGCCTTGGAGATGGGCGGCCCCTTTTTCCCGAAGGGCTTCTCCAGGCAGATCATGGGCCAGACATGGGCGGAAAAACCGGACAGGGGGCCTTTGAGCCTGGGCCAGAAGTCGTCGGGCAGGCTGTCGGCCCGGCGCAGGATGACGGCCTTGGGCTCGGCGAAAAGGGAGGGCGCGGTCAACGACCGCCAGAAGGCGTCGGGAATCTCCTCGTCGCCCTGGTAGACCTCGCGGGTGAAGACCTCGCCGGATTCGCCGATGAGGCGCTCGGCGCGGTGGCGGATCATTTCCGGGTCCGGGCAGACGAGGAAGGTGAAGCCGGGGCGTTGCATGGGGGCAAGGTATCCGACCAGCGGGGGGGGAGGCAAGGCGGGGGGAGCTACAACCTCTTGAACCTCCGATACACCTCGTCATCGTTTCTCTTCCCGACCAGCGCCACCTTCACCACCTCCGCCTCCAGACGGTAGATGATGCGATATTCCCCGATGTCCGCCCGGCGGAAGTCGGCATTCCCCCGCAGGGCCAACGTGTCCGCAGCCAGCGGCTCACGCAAAAGATCAAATATCCGCAGCACCACCTGCCGGAACTGCTTGGGCGGCAGCGACGCGAGGAATTTTCCCGCCTCCCGCCCCACGTCCAGCTTACAGGCCACGCAGCCGCTCCGTCAGAAACGCCATGCTTTCCTCCTCGCCCAGATAGCCCCCCTCGGCCTCGGCCTGCCTGGCCCGCTGCGCCCACCAGTCATCCTCAAGGGCGGTCAGCCGCTCGTATTCCGTGATCGACAGCATCACGGCATAGTCCCGGCCCTGCTTGGTGATGCGCACCGGCTCACGGGCCACAGCCTGCATGACCTCACCCAGATTGTTTTTCAGCGTGGTCGCCGTGGCGGTCTTCATGGCTCCTCCGAACAATTTAGCTAAAAAAGATATTTCAGACATATTAGGCGTGCCGCTGCCGGGAGTCAAGAGGCGGTGCGGCAACCATGGTGCGGCAACCATGGTGCGGCAGACGCGGTGCGGCAAGAAGCCGGGCTGCCCGCATATCGCCCTTGTCATACATCGCCGCCTCGTCTACATCCTGCAAACGATATGCGGTCTTATGGGCCGAAACGACGTTCCGGCCCCCGGGCCGGGCTGCCTGCGAGGACAGACGCCATGGACATGATGCTTCGCGCCCTGTGCGCCGCCTGCCTCCTTGTTTCCTGCCTGGTTCCCGGCCGCGCGGCGGCCCAGGACGAGATGGACCTGCCGCTTCTGATCCCCTCCATCGTGGGGCCGCCCATCACCCGGGACACGGACGGCGACGGCCTGCCGGACATCTGGGAGATGCGGGGCTACACCCATGGCGGCACCTTCGTCGATCTGCCGGGCTACGGGGCCGATCCCCGGCGCAAGGATCTGTTCGTGTGGATGGACTACATGGTCAAAGACGGCACCAGCCTGGCCCCCACCAAGACGGTCATCGACAACATCACGGCCGTCTTCGCCAACGCCCCGGTGTCCAACCCGGACGGCTCCACCGGGATCACCATCCATCCCCTTCTCAAGAATCAGGTGGCGTACAAGGAAAGCCTGGGGGTCGCGGACGACGACGCCTCCGTATGGGAGGACTTCGACGCCCTCAAAAACACCTCCTTCGACGAGGCCCATGCGAAATCCTTCCGCTACATGATCTGGGCCAACGCCTACGCGGAAGATACGTCAAGCGGCCTGGCCCGCAACATCCCGGCCACGGATTTCATCGTCAGCCTGGGCAGCTTCGTCCCGGCCGGCGGAACCAGATGGGAAAAGCTCGGCACCTTCATCCATGAACTGGGCCACACCCTGGGCCTGACCCACGGCGGAACGGACCACGTCAACTACAAGCCGAACTACCTGAGCATCATGAGCTACACCTTCCAGATGAGCGGCCTGTACCGCGACGGGAAGTTCGGCGACGAGGGCTTTCCCCTGTCTTTCGATTACCAGCGCCAGGAAACCCCCGCCCTCAATGAACGAAGCCTGAACGAGAATCTGGGGCTGACCGGCGCCGGGGATGTCTCCACCTACGGCACCACCTACTGGTACCTATCCGGCGGGATATGCCAGCGTCAGGACGTGGCCGACGCCAATACGGCCATCGACTGGAACCGCAACGGCATCATCGAAACGGGCGTGTCCATGGGCATCCACTGCGACGAGGATGATCCCCAGGATGAAAAGACGACCTTGAGGGCCCAAAACAACTGGCAGCATCTCAACTACAACGCCGATGGGCTCATCGGCCCCACCCTGTCCGCGATCCAGCGCCAAAGGCGGCTGCAGGAGCCCACGCCCGAATCCCTCAAGCGTGAGCTGAATTGGGAAACCTACCAGAAATTGCGCCGTCCCGGCTCTTCCCCGGCCCCTTGACGGCGGCGTGGCCGGGGCTGGCACATCATCGCCGGGACCGGCCCGGGCAGGCAGGCCTGGGGCCGTCGGCGGCGTCGGGCACAACCGCCCGGGCGCTTGTGCGGCAGGCGGCGGAGGCTCACAGCCCGCGGCCGGTTTGGCGGGCAGTCTCATGACGCCACACCGGCCCGGAACGTATTTTTTGAGTTTCCCCTGGACAAGTTTCGGTCCCAGGCCTATATGGTAATCGTGTCCCAGGTTGATTGTGGTTGCAACCTCAACGGAGGCGAGACCATTGGGCCAGTTGGAATCGGAAAAGGGCAGCTGACGTAGAGCGAAAAAAGGCCAGGGACATCGGAGAAACTGGCAAACTTGAGGTGGAGTAACCACCGGCTCTACCAGTTTGGCAAAGTCAACTGCACGAAACCAAAAAACAAAAGAAACGAACCCTTCTGGCCCCGTCCTTCATGGATGGGGCCTTTTTTTGTGTGTCCATCCGTCGTGAAAAAGATGGCCATGCCGAAAGCAGTCCTGAACATTCCCGTCCCGGGCGGCCGGGTCGTGTTGCCTTGCCGCGCGGATTGCCGGGAGAAGTGTAAGGGGGATGGAATCCTGCTTGCCCGGAAAAGAAAAGGGATGCTATCCGGAACGGGAGGGGCGGCCCGCCCATTTCCGCCGCGCCTGCCGCCCCCGCCATGCTTGTAGCCTGCCCGCTCCTGGAACTCCCTGAAAAACTACGTGCCCTTGCCGGGTTGTGGCCGGGAAAAAGCCGTCCTGAAGGCGGCAAGCCCCACGCCTGCCAAAACGAGCGTCCCGAAAACGGACAGGGCGAAGAACGTCCAGCGTTCGGGATCGAAAAGCTCATAGGGGGCGTAGTTGCCGAGCAGGGTGTTGTCCAGCCTGGCCGTCTCGTCGAGCGGGACGCCCTGGCTGGCGGCAAAGGCACGGAATTCCTCTTCCGTGGTGGTGATGCGTACCGTGACCAGCTCCCGGGCGAGGTACAGGGCGAACCCCAGCGACCCCAGGCACAACAGGCCCCCCAAAGGCTTCCCCGCAGCGGGAATCCAGATGGCGCCCGCAGCCAGGACGGCCATACCCAGGGCGATGACCGGCGTGATGTCGAAAGGGGCGGCCGGGAGCAGGACGGCGGCGGCCAGGGCCGCACCGGTGGCGGCCATCCGGCGCGGGACGGGGGACGGCCCGAGGGTTCGTTCCCGGCGCGCCCGCAACGCCTGTCCGGCCTCGAAGCCCCGCCCGATCCTGTCCGCCGCAAGGGGGTAGACCTCCGGCGGGCAGTACAGCCGGATCGGCTTGGGGTTGCCGCGGCCGCGAAGGAAAATCACCCTGTCGTCGGGATAGAACCTGGCTTTCGTGATGTCGTTGAGGGCGATGCGGTTATATTCTTCGGATTTGGCCAAAAGCCCCGCGCCCATGGTCCCGGGGCTTTTCGCCAGGGCCCCCAGGGCTATGGCGAGCCTGTTGCCGGTCTTGGCGAAGCCGGAGAGCATGGTGAAGGTGACGGCCTCGCCGTCGATCTCGAAGCGGTAGCGGAACCGGCCGCCGATGACCAGCATGATCAGCAGGAAAAGGACGGACACCGCGCCGGTCATGACCAGGGCGAAAACGGCCATGCGCCAGGCCGCGTCCCAGTCGCCCCGGACGAGCATGATGGAGGACAGAAGCAGGCAGAGCACGGCTCCCACGATGCTCATGAGCCGCACGAAATCGGCAAGCACGAATCTGTCCGTCAAGAGATGCCGCGCCTTCCATTCCCAGGCGAGAAGAGTCGCGTCCTTTCCCGATGCAGCAACACCCTTGTCGTCTTCGGCGTGCATCATGCCCCTCCCCGGCGATCGTCGCGCGTCGTCCCTATTCCCCCCGGCGCTCGATCCTTCCGTCCATCTCCACCCTAAACGGCGAATGCGCCGTCAGATACCCCGCCACCATCTCATCCATGGTCCGGCCGTCGAGCACCATGTTGCGCGCCCGGTCCTTGAGCACGGAATAGCCGTCGCCGCCGCGCGACAGGTAGTCGCTGACGGCCACCCGGTAGGTGGCGGCCGGGTCCACGGGCTCGAACTTCCCGGCCGCGTCGCGAATCCCGGCCGAGAGAATCCGCGACCCCGCCTCCCGGTCCGGGTCGAACACGTACCGCAGCCCCGCCACCTGGGGGAACCGGCCCGTGCCCGATCCCATGGGATCGTGGGCCAGGCTCACCCCGTGCTCCAGGGCGGCCAGCAGGTCCGCGCCGAGGAGATCGCACACCACCAGGGTGTTGCCGAAGGGAAAGGCCGTGAGCACGGCCCCAAGCGTCACCTCTCCGGCGGGCAGCCCGGCCCGGATGGAACCGGCGTTGAAAAGCGCCGCCCGGGCGTCGTATTTCCCGGCCGCCTCCAGCATGGCCTCGGCCGCCATGTCGCCGATCAGGCACTCCCCGCCCCGGCAGTCGGCCCGGGTCAGGGGCAGGACCATGTCCAGGCTGCCCACGGCCGTGGCCCGGAACGGGGCCAGACGTTCCTCGTAGGCCGCAACCACGGCCGCCATGCCCGGATCCTTGGCCACGCCCGCGTCCATGGGCCGGGTATCGCCTGTGGCCTCGACCACCCGCCCGGCGGCGTCGAAACGCACATCGAGCGCCCCCAGGTATTTGCCCCAATACCCCGCCGTGACCACGCAGGCCGTGTCCCCCTCGGGGCCGGAGATGCGTAAGGGGTACGGCCCCACGGCGTCCGGCGCGCTGTTGGACAGAAGCAGGTGGCTGTGGCCGCCCACGATGACGTCCAGGCCGGCCACGGTGGCCGCCAGCGCCTTGTCCCGCTCGAACCCGGCATGGCTGACGGCGACGATGATGTTCACCCCTTTGCCCGTCAGTTCGGCCACGGCGGCGCGAAGCGGCTCCTCGGCGGGCGAAAGGCGCACATTGGGGCCGGGGCTCGACAGGATAGCCGTGTCCTCGTTGGCCACGCCCACCACGCCCACGGCCCGGCCGCCCACGTCGAGGATCGCATAGGGAGGGATTTTTCCGGCCAGAAGCGGCTCGGCGGAGGCGTCCAGGTTGCAGGCCAGCACGGGGAAGGGGACGCCTGAGAGGAAACGGGCCAGGACGGCCGGGCCGTCGTCGAATTCGTGGTTGCCCGGGGCCATGGCCTGATAGCCCAGGCGGGACGCGACCTTGCCCACGGCCTCGTCCTTGAAGCGGGTGAAGACCAGGGTGCCCTGGAACCAGTCGCCCGCGTCCAGGAGCAGGGTGTTGCCGCTTGCGGCCCGGGCCTGGCCGATGGCCGTGGCCAGCCGCGCCGCGCCGCCCAGGCATTTGTTCTGGGCCTCTTTTTCCGGGGTACAGTCCTGCCCAAGGGCGTCGAAATCGGCGATGTGGGCGTGCACGTCGTTGGTGTGCAGGATGGTCAGGGCGAAATCGGCCTGCCCGGCCTGATCGGCCCGGGCGGAGACGGCGGGTGCCAGGGCCAGGACGAGCATGGCCAGCAGGGTGGGCAGGATGGCGGCCGGGATGCGGGAAAAAGGCCGTCCAAGTCGGCGCGGCGCGGGCGAAAGGAACATGGCGGGCTCCCGTATCCGGGGCGAAGTGTTGGGCTGTCCCGGATGTCCGTCTGCATACTCCCAAATCGCTGCGGCGAACAGACCCGGGCTGCTGGCGCGGACGTCGCCCCTTGACCGGCGCGACGGGCTGTGATGCACAGGTGTCGAGCGCGGGACTCGCGACACAGGGGGCAGGGCATGAAGACCATCGGACTTTTGGGCGGCATGAGTTTCGAATCGACCATCAGCTATCTGCGCGACATCCACGCCGGGGTGCGGGCGGGCCTGGGCGGTCAGCATTCCCCGCGCATCCTCATGGAGAGTGTGGATTTCGCCGATCTGGATGCCTGCCTCGCCGCGAACGATTGGGACGGGGTGGCGGGACTCCTGTGTCCGGCGGCGGTCCGCGTCGCCTCGGCCGGGGCGGATTTTCTGCTTTTGTGCAGCAATACCGTGCATAACGTCTACAACGCGGTGGCGGCGGCCGTGCCTATCCCGGTGGTGCACATCGCGGATGCCGCGGCCCGGGGCGTCACGGCGGCGGGGCTTTCCCGGGTGGGGCTTCTGGGCACCCGGGCCACCATGGAGATGGATTTTTATGCCGGCTGGCTGGCCCGCCGGCACGGCATCGAGGTGCTCGTGCCGGGGGCGGCGGACCGGGCCCTGGTGCACCGGGTGATTTTCGAGGAACTGTGCCGGGGGCGGATCGAGGCGGCGTCGCGGCGGGAATACGAGCGGGTTGTGGGGGAGCTGGCCTCGCGCGGGGCCCAGGGCGTGATCCTGGGCTGCACCGAGATTGCCATGCTGCTGCCGCCCGCCGAATCGGAGTTGCCGCTTTTCGACACGGCGGCCCTGCATGCGGCCATGGCTGTGGATCTGGCCCTGGACAAGGGCGGGAGGGCCTAAGACAGGGGCAGCCGCATCCTGACCGCCGCCACGTCGTCCCGATGCACCAACACTTCCTGGTCCCCGGGCGCGCCGTCCTTTTTCACCTTGCGGCAGACCAGGATGCGGCGGCCGGACACGGCCACGACCAGTTCGCCCTTGTGGCGCTTCGAGGAAATGCGGTCGCCGGCCCGTAGCTCCATAACCATCCGTTTCGCGGGATTTCGGCCCAAAGGCCGCGCACACATATAAAAAAAGGCCAGGGGCTTGTCACCCCGGCCTGAGGCCGTCAGTAAAGACGGCGGCTTCGAAAATAACGAGCAGGTCGCGGCAGCGCCGCGCCGTAAGCGAGTGCTTTTCGTGCCTTTCCGCCCGGCGGCAGAGCCGCCGCAGGCGGCGCAAAGCCCCGGTTTTGAAAAAAACAGGGGCTTTGTCGTCGATCAAAGGCCGGAGGCTTGTCACCCCGGCCTTTTTCATGGCGGTCGGGCGGATTTAGACCGGTTTGACCAGTTCCTCGGCCACGGCCGCCACCCCGGCTTTTCCCTCGGTGGAATAGGCCTGGTACAGGCGCATGAAGGTGGCCTGGGAGCAGACGTAGTTGCGGAAACTGTAGAACGGCTTGGCCGTAAGGTCGGTCTCGGACATGCCGTAGCGTTCCCGGGCGATCGCCGCCAGGACGGGGATGGTCCACTTGGCCGAGGGCACGGACAACACCCAGTCGTGGTCGCCCAGGTGGCACACGAAGCCCTCCATGCGCCGGGGCTCGGGCAGCGTCTCGCCGCCCGGGGCCAAAAGCCCCTTGGCCGCCGGGTCCACCCCGGCCAGGATGGCGGCGGCCTTGATCCATCCCACCACCTCGGCCTCGTCCTTGGGCGACCCGGGATGGTTGTGGGCGCAGGCCTGGGCCACCACCATGGGCGCGGGCAGGCCGCGCACGATGGATTCGGCCACGCTCAAGGGGTGGTGCTCGCCGGTGCCGGCCAGGGGCTTTTCCGGGCGCGACTCGCCCGACTCCCCCCAGGCGAACACCCAGGGCTTGTGCAGGTCGTGCAGCATCTGGGAGACGACCACCGTGTCGCGGTCCAGGTCGAAGCCGTAGACGTCGCGGTAGGCGTCGAAGATGGCCAGCGAAAGCTTCATGTTGCAGGCCGTGTGGGTGGCCAGTCCGCCGGGATAGGAGTGATGGCTCTGGTAGCCGCTGCCCGGGGCGCTGCGAAACGGCTGGGGCGCGGCGTCGGGACCGGCGGCAAGCGGCGGCAGCAGGGTTTCTGGCGTGGCGTCCTTGATGTAACCCTTGGCCGAAAGCTCCTGGCACACGGCGGCCCGGTTCGCGGCGTCGGCCAGGCGGGCGGCCAGGGTGGGGGCGGGGTTGTCCAGAACGGCCTGGACCACGCTACGCGCCTGGGGGTCGCGGATGGTTGCGGCCACCTCGCGCAGATACGTCCACGAGGCCGCCACATGGGGCGAGGCATCGGCCATCTGTAACGGGGTCATGGCCTGACAGTCGGCCAGGGTTTTCCGGGTCGGGGCGGCCTTGGCCAGGGCGGGGAACACGGCCTGGGCGGCCAGCACCGCGCCGAAGGCCGCGCCGAGTTCCAGGAACTGACGGCGGTCGAAATGTCTTTCCATGGGGGCGCCTCCAAGAAAATACAGGTTGGTGTGGCGGCAATGCACCATGGGCGTGTGACTGGTTGACGCGTGGCAGGTGTCTTTTGGACGACAGATGACGGTGGCCGTTCCGGGCGCAGCCTGCCCCGTTGCGGGTTGGGCACGGGGCAGGCGGAAGCGGAAAGGGACGCGTTTTTCGGAAAGGCAGGCCGGGACGGGGGGTGGCCTGCTAACAGCCCAGACTGACCAGGTGCACGTCCGGCAGGGGGCGGCCCAGAAACAGTTCGCCGATGTCGCGCAGCCGGTCGGGCGCGTCGGTCACGTAGAAGTCGTGCCCGGGCGTTTGCCCGGGATCGGCCAGGAGCCCGGCCCCGGTCAATACCCGCAGGGCGTCCCCGGCCACGGCTGTGGCCGAATCCACCAGGGTCACGGCCGGCCCGGCCTCGTCCTGCAAAAGCGGCCGCAAAAGCGGATAGTGGGTGCAGCCCAGGATCAGCGTGTCCGGGTTTTCGGCCAGGACCGGGGCCAGATATTCCCGAGCGATGAGCCGGGTGGCCGGATGGTCCAGGAATCCTTCCTCGGCCAGGGGCACGAACAGCGGGCAGGCCCGGGATACCGTGCGTGCGGCGTCGCCGCCGCGCCGGGCGATGGCCGCCTGATAGGCCCCGCTGTGCACGGTGGACGGGGTGGCGATGATGCCGATGCGGCCGGTTCTGGTGGCGGCCAGGGCGCTCCTGGCCCCGGCGTCGATGACCTCAAGGACCGGCACGGGGGACAGGGCGGTGATGGCCGGCAGGGCCACGGCGGCCATGGTGTTGCAGGCCACGATGAGCAGCTTGACGTCTTTTTCGAGCAGAAAGTGTACGATTTCGGCCGCATAGCGGCGCACGGTCTCGGGCGACTTGACGCCGTAGGGCACCCGGGCCGTGTCGCCGAAATAGACGATGCGCTCGGCCGGCAGGCGTTCCATGACCGCCCGGGTCACGGTCAGGCCGCCGACGCCCGAGTCGAAGATGCCGATGGGGTTTTGGGGAGTGTTGCCCACGCGATGCAGCCCTTTGTTGTGGATTCCCCCGGAAGCGGCATCCGGTTCCGGGGTGGGGACACGGATACGCCAAGCTCCGGGGGGAATCAATGTCCGCCCCGGGGCGAGTCGTGTGATCTGCGGGGCGCCATGGGGCGGCCTGGGGTGAAGAAAGGGATTTTATCGGCCAGGGGGCTGTTCGCGAGTCCCGGGTGAGGAATTCGAGGATGCTGTCTCCTCAAAAAACGCCACGGCTTTGTCAGGGATGCCCAGATCGGTGAAATCGGAGGTGGTGGTGATGGTCTGGCCGGCCACCTGCCCCATGGCCGCGCAAAAGGGGGCCGCCGCCTGCCCGAAGCGATTTGTCAGGTCGCGATGCAGTTCGGTGCACAGGTAATGGACGCAACGGGGGGATTTGAACAGGCGCAGGGTGCAGCCGTCGGCGGCCAGCCGGTCGCAGTACCCGGCTGTGAGGTGTCGGCCGCGTTCCACCTCGAAGTCGGTCTCCAGGCGTTGCAGACGCCCAATGGCGTGGGAAAGCTCCAGGGCCGCCGGAGAGGGCCGGGCGATCATCATGTCGGCCAGGGACAGGATTTCGAAATGATTGGCGTTGCAGCAACCCACGGGCGGACGTTGGCAGGAGTCGCGGCAGAAATCCCGGGTGGCGGCGGCCTGGATGACGTCGAGCTGGCGGACATAGAGGGAATAGGCGATGACCCGACGGCGCATGGACTCGGCAAGTCCGGCCAGAAAGCCGCTTAACCGGGTGATCTGGTGCCTGGCGGCGGCATCGGACAGGAAGGGATGGGCTGTGGCGCACAGGGCCGACAGGTCGCCGTCGGCGGCCGTGTCGCGTCTCTGGGGCAGGGCGTCGAGCCAGGGTTCAGGGGCCATTCCGCCCCGCGACAACACCAGGCGGGGCGCTGACAGTCCATTGGGAGGTCCGGCAAATCCGTGCGGTTCCCTGGAGAATCGCATCCGGCCGGATGGGCGGAGTTTTCGGAAAAATCATGTGTGGCATGCGTGTCCCTGAACGGGGCGAAAGGTGACGCCGCTCCCGTTCAGGGACAGCCTACGGACAACCATCGTAAAATCCAAGGAAAAAATGGCAGGGCGGGAGTCGCCGCGACATGCCGTGCCACGTAGCGCCCACGTGGCCGCCTGCCTCGGCGTCATAAACAACGCTGCCGAACTGTGAAAGGATTCCAAAGGGCGAAGCCCCTTGGCCGCCGGGGGTTTTTCCCCTGGCCCGTGCGTCCCTGCCCGTGTCGTGTGCTCGAAAGACGCATATGCGGATTTCGAAAATAACGGTTTGAAACAAATATTGTTTCTTAAAAAAATACGGACGAATTTTTTATGGGCCGCCCCTTCTAACCGAAGGAGCACACGTATTCGCAGATGCCGTCGTCCACCGCGATCTCGAACGACGCGTCGCCGGGCACGAAAAAGGTGGTCCCGGCCGCGTAGTCCGCAAAGGCCTCCTGTCCGGCCAGTTTCACTCGGCAGGCCCCGGCCGTGACGTCCATGCGCTCGGGCGCGCCGGTGGTGAAGGTGTAGCTGCCGGGATAGATCAGGCCCAGGGTGATCTTTTTCCCGGCGCCGTCCACCAGGGTGTGGCTGACGACCTTGCCGCCGAAATAGATGTTGGCCTTGCACACGGCGGTGACGCCGGGGAATTCCGTGGGGACGCCTTGGGACATGGGAACGCTCCTGTGGGGTTTGCCGGTGGCGGGAAAGGGGCCTATCGCCAGTTCTGGGGGGTGAAAAGCACGGCCGACAGCGGCGGCAGGATGATTTCCAGGCTGTAGGGGTGGCCATGGCCGGGCTCATCCCGGGCGGACACGGCCCCGGCGTTGCCCAGGCCGGAGCCGCCGTAGACGTCGGCGTCGCTGTTGAGGCGTTCGTTCCACACCCCGCCCACGGGCACGCCCACCCGGTAGGCGGGTCGGACCACGGGGGTGAAGTTGAAGACCCCGAGCACCATGTCCCGGGGATGTTTCCCCTTGCGCAAAAAGGCCACCACGCTGGCCTCGGCGTCGCGGAAATCGACCCATTCGAAGCCCGCCGGTTCGAAGTCCCGTTCGTGCAGGGCGGGTTCGCCGCGATACAGGCCGTTTAAGTCCCGCACCCAGGCCATGACCCCCCGGTGGTGGCGGTACTCCAGAAGCCGCCAGTCGATCTCGGCGTCGTGGTTCCACTCGCTCCACTGGGCGATCTCCCCGCCCATGAACAGGAGCTTCTTGCCGGGGTGGGCGTACATCAGGGCGTAGAGCAGGCGCAGGTTGGCGAACTTCTGCCAGTCGTCGCCGGGCATTTTCCCCAGAAGCGAGCCCTTTCCGTAGACCACCTCGTCATGGGACAGGGGCAGGATGAAGTTCTCCGTGAAGGCGTACCAGATGCCGAAGGTCAGCTCCCCGTGGTGGAACTTGCGGTGGATGGGGTCGCGGGAAAAGTAGCGCAGGGTGTCGTGCATCCAGCCCATGTTCCACTTCATGCCGAACCCCAGGCCGCCGAGGTAGGGCGGCCGCGAGACCATGGGCCAGGCCGTGGATTCCTCGGCCATGGTCTGGACGTCGGGGAACCGGGTATAGGCGGCCTCGTTGAGCTTCTGGAAGAAGGTGATGTTGTCCAGGTTTTCCCGGCCGCCGTGGATGTTGGGGATCCATTCCCCGTCCTTGCGGGAGTAGTCCAGGTAGAGCATGGAGGCCACGGCGTCCACTCGCAGGCCGTCGGCGTGGTACCGGGACAGCCAGAACATGGCGCTGGAGATGAGGAAGGCCCGCACCTCGTAGCGGCCGGTGTTGAAGATGTAGCAGTTCCAGTCGGGATGGTAGCCGCGCCTGGGGTCGGCGTGCTCGAAGAGGTGGGTGCCGTCGAAATAGGACAGGCCGTGGCCGTCCGTGGGAAAATGGGAGGGAACCCAGTCCAGGATGACCCCGATGCCCGCCTGGTGGAGGCGGTCGATGAGGGCCATGAAGTCCTGGGGCGTGCCGAAGCGGCTGGTGGGGGCGAAATAGCCCAGGGTCTGGTAGCCCCAGGAGCCGAAGAAGGGATGCTCCATGACCGGCAAAAATTCCACATGGGTGAAGCCGCAGCGAAGGACGTGCTCGGTCAGGCGGTCGGCCAGCTCCAGGTAGGACAGGGAGCGGTAGCGGTCGCCCATTTCCCGGGCGAAGGAACCCAGGTGCACCTCGTAGATGGACATGGGCGCGTCGAGGGCGTTTTTGGCCCCCCGCCCGGCCATCCACTCCCCGTCGCCCCACCGGTAGTCCAGATCCCAGACGATGGAGGCGGTTTTCGGCGAGGTCTCCCAGAACCGGGCGAAGGGGTCGCCCTTGTCGCCCCGGTAGCCGCCCTGGCTGGAGACGATGTGGTACTTGTAGAGCGCCCCCCGGCCGATGCCCGGCAAAAAGCCCTCCCAGATCCCCGAGGAATCGTGGCGCACGGCCAGGGGGTGGCTTTCGGGGTTCCAGCCGTTGAAGTCGCCCACCACGGACACGGCGGCGGCGTTGGGGGCCCAGACGGCGAACAGGGTTCCCGGCTCGCCGTCCACGGTCATGGGATGCGAGCCGAGCTTGTCGTGCAGATCGAAGTGGTTGCCTTCCTTGAAAAGATAGATGTCGTGGCCGGTCAAAAGGCTTGCGCCGTATCGTGGTTCGTGGGGACGCCGCATGGCGTGGCTCCTTGGGAATGTGCGGGATGGTGGCGCGGCGGCGGGACAGGCCGCCGCGCGGGGCCACACCCTAGACGAAGTGTCCCCGGGAGGCAAACCGGCCGTTTTGGCCGCTCCCGGCAAGGCCATTCAGGCATAGTCCAGGACCAGCCCCGAGCCCGTCTCCGAAACCGGCACGAACCGGGACAGGGCGATCTTGGCCGCCAGGTCCGTGCAGTGGCAGGGATGGACGGCCGCCGGGGCGGCCTCGGCCAGGCAGCGCCCTGTGGCCTCGAGCCGGGCCGGGGAGGCGTCAAGCAGGTGCAGGCCGCCCACGATGTCCCGGATGCGCGTCTCGCCGCAGACCCGCCGGGCGTGGCGCACGATGTTGCATACCCCGGCGTGGGCGCAGCCGGTCAGGATGACCAGCCCGTCGGGGCTGACGTAGGCCAGGGCCGTGTCGTCGGCCAGGGTGTCCGGCTTCTCCGGGTCCGGGGCCTGTCCCGGGGCGGGCAGGTCGTGACCGGCGCGGCTCAGGCGGTCTCCGGGGGGCGGGGCGGATTCGAAATCGAAGTGGCGGGGGATTTCCCCCAAAAAGACCAGGCGCTCGGTCAGGGCCACGGGGCCTTTGCTCAGGCGCAGGGTGAAACACTCGGCCAGCACGGCAGGGGAGAGGTGGTTGCCGATGGCCGGAACCCGGCCCATGCGCCGCCGGGAGAGGGCGTCGGGGTGGGCCGTGAGCACGGGACGCGGCCCGGGGCGGTCCTCGCAGGCGTCCTCGGTCATGCGCCGCAGGAGGTGCTCCAGGCCCCAGACGTGGTCGAGGTGGCCGTGGGACAGGGCCACATGATCGAGGAGCGAGAGGTCGATGCGCAGCTTTTCGGCGTTTCGCAAAAAGACGTCCGAATAGCCCGCGTCGAAGAGGATGCGCGCGCCGTCCGCCTCCACAAACAGGGACAGTCCCGGTTCGCCCAGAAAATAGCGGTCGATGAGGGTGGTGTTGTCGGCAAGGACCGTGAGCTTCATGGCGGCCTCCTGGCGTGGTGTATCCTTGCCGGGGGCCGGGGGGCAAGCCGGGGGGCAGGCCCGGGGGCAGGCCCGGGGATCAGGCCTGGTCGTCTGGCGAGGCGATGTACCCGGCCAACACCGTGTCGCGAGGCTTCATGGCGGCGCAGCGTGGACAATAGGTGAAGGTGTCCACGGAGAGGGCCAGGCCGCATTTCTCGCAAAAAAGAAGCTGGCAGACCGGGCAGGAAAAGATCGCCGTCCCCGGCCGGACGCAGCCGCAATGGGCGCAGAAGCTGAAAAAGGCCATGGCGCTTAAGCTCCTTCCAGGGAAAAGGTGGCGAAAGGGGGCGGCCGGTGTCACATCCCTTAAAAAATACGTCAGTATTTTTTAAGAAAAAACGAGTTGCTTCAAAGCGTGTGTATCGAGGGCCGCGGATGCGGATTTTCCTGGCATGCTGCTAGCCCCCCGCCGGCATGGTCTTGGCCACAAAGACGATGCGGGCCGGCGTCTCTTTTTTATCCCGCAAAAGCGTCAACGACACCATGACCGGGATGCGCTTGCCGTCCCGGGCCAGCAGGCAGGCCCGGGCGTTGCGCAGGTCCGTGCCCTTGCCGCACAGGGACACGATCTCGGTCACGTAGGCCAGGCAGTCGTCCGCCACAAGCGACAGCAGGGGACGCCCCACAAGCTCCCTGGCCTGCCAGCCGAACTCCCGCTCGGCCACGGTGTTGACATCCACGACGATCGTGCCGGTATCGGCGATGAATATCGGATCCACGCAGTGCATGAAGGCCAGGGCCCGGTAGGCGGCGGTGTCGCCGTCCTCCTGATCCGTCCCCGTTCCAAAATCGCGCGGAGACAGGAACAGGACGGCCGGGGAGACGTGGAAATACCGGGAGAGCTTTTCGATGACGAAAAAAGAAGGAGAGGCCAGCCCACGTTCGATCTTGGACAGGTAGTCCAGGGAGATGCCGAGACGTTCGGAGAGGGCGGCCTGGGTCAGGTCGCGGGATTGCCGCAATTGGCGCAGCCTGCGACCGAACACACCTTTGAGATTCATGCCGGGGGTGTAGGGCACGGACGGCGAATTGGCAACGGATTGTCAGTACGGGTCGGGGACGTGGGATATATGGGGGGGGATATTTCGGGCCGGCCCGGGCAATCCGGCCCAGGCAATCCGGTCCGGACGCAAGGGCCGTGCGGCGTCAGGCGGTTTCCGGCCCCCGGTTGCGCCGCCTGGCGGCGAAAAGCGCGGCCTTGTCGCCGCTGGCCTCGTCCCAGGCGGGCTCGCGCCAGGACAGGGGGGTGTCCCGCCTGGGAACCGCCCACACCGGGCTTGCCGCCGCGCCGCCGGCGATGACGGCCGTTTCCTTTTCGGCCAGCCTGGCCTTGGGCGAAAACGAGGCCACGAAGGCGGCCGCGTCGCGGATGGCGGCCTCGTCCCAGACCGCGCCGGGCAGGCGTCTGGCCAGGGCCAGGGGGCCGGGATGGTCGCGGACCTTGAACACCAGGTCGTTTCCGGTCAGGGCCGCCTCCAGCCGGGCGTTGTCCGACTGGTTGCGGCCGATGGTCAGCCACAGGGGGCCCGACCAGTATTGCCGCCCGATGTTGGCCAGTTCGAAATCCGGCGCGCCTGGATCGGGATGGTGCACGAAGATCGGATAATATCGCCTGACCGATTCCATTTCCGTGAGCATGCAGCCCCCGGCCGGGGTGGGGATCTCGGGCAGGCCCATGACGGCCGCCAGGGCCAGTTGTTCCTTGCGGCTGCGGCCGCTCATGGCGTGCAGGCGCTCCCGGTCCACCAGGCCGCTTTGTTCCATGGGCGTCTCGGGCAGGCGTTTGGCGCACAGGGGCCGCAAAAGCAGGTCGCGGGCCGCCGAGTCGCGGCGGATGACGTGCAGGGCGTCCAGGCGCTGGGACATGGGACGCTGCCCCACCACCTCGCCCGTGGCCACGAACCTGGCCCCGTATTGCGGCAAAAGGGCCATGGCCCGGTCCAGCATGAAGATCTTGCAGTCGATGCAGGGGTTGAGAAACTTGCCCAAGCCGTGGGCCGACCCGGCGGAAAGCATGCGCACATAGTCCTGCCCCACGTCCAGGGCCAGGATGTCCAGGCCGAAGGTCTCGCGCCAGTGGACAAGACGCCCGGGTTTGCCGAAAAAAGGGCTCACGAAATGCAGGCACAGGACGCGCAGGCCCTGTTCCATGAGGGTCCGGGCGGCCAGGACGCTGTCCAGGCCTCCGGAGAAAAGGGAAAGGGCGTCGTAGCGTTTCATATGCGGCGAGCCTAAGGCCTGGGCGGTCGGCTGGCAAGGGGCTCCAGAGCCTCCGTGCCCTTCCCCCGGAGGGCCGATCCGTATGGATCGTCGCATCCCGCCGGCGTCCTGGCATATCGTCAGGGAAGCCACGGCCTTGCCGCGCCCATGCGGCTTGCCTGCCGCCACAAGGGATGCTATCCGAAGTTCTTACAAAACCAGCCCGGCAACCCTGTTTCGGTGGGCACCATGGCGCCATCCCTTCCCGTCGCGGCCCTGTGCCGCATTCTGATGATTCTGGCGGTCTTCACGTTCCTGCCGGGCCTGCCGGGCCTGTCGAACGTGTTCCCCGGCCCGGCCCCGGCCTTCGCCCGCGACAACCTGCCCGCCCTGGATCTGACCGACGAGGAGAAGGCCTTCATCGAGGCCCATCCGGTCATCACCTTCAGCGACTCCATCTGGGAGCCCCTGGCCATGGTGGAGAACGGCAAGTACCAGGGCATCTTCCACGACTTCTACGAAATCATCTCGGCCATGACCGGCCTGGCCTTCAAGTTCGAGGCCCAGGGCGATTCCCGGGACTTCGGCAAGGTTCTGGCGGCCTTGCGGGACAGGCGCATCGACATCATCCACGGCACGGGCCGGAGCGCCGAGCGGGAGAAATACGCCCTGTTCGCGGGCCCCTTCCTGCGCTTCCCCCTGGCCATCGTCTCCCGGGACGACGTCATGGCCGGTTCCATCCATGAGTTGCAGGGCAAGCGGGTGGCCGTGGCCAGCGGTTCCACGGCCTACGAATACGCCCGGGAAGAGCATCCCGGCCTGGACCTCCTTGTGGTGGAGGATCCCGCGGCGGCCCTGCTGGCCGTGGCCTCGGGACAGGCCGCGGCCATGCTCGACAACCTGGCCGTGGTCACCTACGGCATCCGCAAGGCGGGGCTAAGCAACCTCAAGGTCTCGGGACTGACGGATTTCGCCTTCGACATCTACGCCCTGGTGCGCAAGGACATGCCGGAATTGGCCTCCATCCTGGACAAGGCCCTGAAGGCCGTTCCGGTGTGGGACAAGGCGGCCATCATGGCCAAGTGGCTGCCCCTGTACACCTCGGGGCAGGCGGCGGCCCGGGCCGAGGCGGCGGGGGGTTCCCAGGGCGTCGCCGGTCAAGCCTCAAGTCCGGCCCCGGGCCCGGCCCCGGCCCGGGTGACCCTGAACCGCCGGGAACGCGAATTCGTGCAAAACAAGGGGTCGCTCCGCTACTGCGTGGACCCGGACTGGCCGCCCATCGAGCGGATCAGCGAGACCGGCCGGTACGAGGGCATGGCGGCCGACGTCCTGGCCCTTTTGTCCGAACGGCTCCGGGTGGAGACCCGCCTGGTTCCCACCGTCTCCTGGTCCCAGACCCTGGAGACGGCGGAAAAAGGGGGCTGCGATTTCATCGCCGCCGCCATGGAAACGCCCGAACGCCGCGCCCAGCTCGATTTCACCAGTCCCTATCTGCGCCTGCCCCTGGTGGTGGCCACCCGGGCCGACCATCCCTTCGTGGACGGGCCAAAGGCCCTGGCCCGCGACCGGATCGGCGTGGTCCGCAATCATGCCACGGCGGACATCCTGCGCGCCAGATATCCGGCCCTGGACGTGATTGACGTGGCCACCGAGTCCGAGGGCCTGTCCCGGGTGGCCGCCGGGACGCTGGATGCCTTTGTGGACGTGCTTCCGGCCATGGCCTACCGCATCGACAAGGAGCGCCTGACGGGGCTTAAGATCGCGGGCCGCCTGGAAGACCACCTGGATTTGTCCGTGGCCGTGCCCCGGGGGAAGACGGAGGTGTTGTCCATCTTCCAGAAGGGCGTCAGCAGCCTGACCGCCGAGGAACTGGACGCCATTTTCAAGAAATGGGTGGCCGTGCGCTTCGAGCATGGCTTCGACTACACCCTGGTATGGCGGGTGGCGGCCGGGGCGGCCCTGGTGATCCTGCTCATCGTGTGGTGGAACCGCAAGCTCACCCGCCTGAACCGGACCATCCGCCAGGCCCACGAGGAGCTGGCCGCGCTTTTGGACAACTCCGGCCAGGGGTTCCTGTCCTTTGGGATCGATTGCCGGGTGCAGCCCCGCTTCAGCCGCGAATGCCTGGACATCCTCGGCCGCGATCCCACGGGCGAGCCCATCCAGTCCCTGCTTTTTCCAGGCGATGCGCGGGCGGCCGGGGACTTCGCCAAAAACGTGGGCCGCATCCTGGCCGAGGACGACGAATTCCGCCGCACGCTCTACCTGTCTTTGATGCCAGCCTCCGTGCCGTTGCGGGACCGGGCCCTGGAGGTGGAATACCGGGTGTCCGGGCCCGGGCGGCTGATGCTGATCTTAACCGACGTCACGGATGCCCGCCGCCTGGAGAGCGAGGTGGAGAAGGAGCGCGGGAGGCTGGCCAACGTGGTGGCCGTGGCCCGCGATCCGCGCGAGTTTTTCCAGGTGGTGGATTCTTTCCGGGACTTCGCGTCCGGCTGCCGGGCTCCCGTCGCCACGGCCGAGACCCCGGATCAGGCCTTGCGCCGAGTGTATCGCCGGGTGCATACGTTTAAAGGGCTTTTCATGCTGTTTGGCTGCCGCCGGGTGTCCGCCGCCCTGCACGAGCTGGAGTCGCGGCTGTCGGCCCTGGAGGCGTCGCGGGTCACGGCCGCCGCCCTGGGCGACGTGGTGCGCCTGGAGCCGGTGCAGGACGAACTGGAGGCGGACCTGGCCCTTTTGCGCCAGACCCTGGGCGACGACTTTTTCAAACGGCGCGACGCGGTGTGCATCGGCGAGGACGTGGCCCGGGAGCTCGAGGACCTGGCCGAAGGCCTGGCCGCCGCCCTTCCGGCCATGGCCCCGGCCCCGGACCCGGACCCGCGTCTGCGCGCGCTCATCGACCGGGCCCGGACCCTGCGTTTCGTGGACATGCGGACTCTCATGGCGGTACCCTTGGGAACCGCCGCCCAGTTGGCCGAGCGCCTGGGCAAGAAGGTGTCCGTGCCGCCGGTGTCCGGCCAGGCCGTGCCCGTCGATCCGGAGCGTTTCGGCCCCCTGGCCCGGGAGATGGTGCATCTGGTACGCAACGCCGTGGCCCACGGCCTCGAGACCCCGGAAAAGCGTCTCGAAGCGGGCAAGCCCGAGGCCGGGACCGTGGCCGTGGCCCTGGAGGCGAAAGACGGCATGCTGTGCGTGCGGGTGTCCGACGACGGGGCCGGGATCGACCCCGTGGCCGTGCGCGGCAAGGCCGCCGCATTGGGCATCGCCGACAAAGAGGAACTCGCGGTCATGGACGACGGCCGGGTCGTGCATCTGGTCTTGGCACATGGCCTGAGCACCGCCCAGGGTGACGCCGAGGCCTCGGGGGCCGCCGGGCGCGGCGTGGGGCTGTCCGCCGTGCTGGAGGCGGCCCGGCGGCTCGGCGGGGACATGACCATCGAAAGCCGTCCCGGCCTGGGCGCGACATTTACCGTATGCGTACCGTTGTCAGCAACCGATCAGGGAAAGGAGCCGTCATGAGCGCCCCCTCCGTGGACATCAGCAGGATCCTGCATGCCCTTACCGTGCGCACCGTGGGGTTTCTGGGCGAGGAACTGGGCATCGAGGTCACGGCCCAGGCCCTGCACCTCGACGATGTGCAAAAGCTCGACCTCAAACACCTGACCGCGATCATGAGCGCCACGGACAACATGAAGCTGTATCTGGCCTACAGCTTCGACGAACCCTTGATTCTCAAGGCGTTCGAAGTCTATTGCCAGGATCTGGACATCGCCGCCGACGAGCGCGACACCTATGTCGAGGAGACCGCCGGGGACATCATCAACATCATCGTGGGCAACGCCCTGGCCGACCTGTCGGCCCAGGGCCGGGTCATCGGCCTGTCGCCGCCCATCGTGATCAGCGAGGCCAAAAGCGTCATGCGCCACCGGGGGGCCAAGTTCGCCTCGGCCAGCCTTGCGACGCCGTTCGGGGGCTCAATATCCATCTCATCGGGCCGGGCGAGCTTTTCGACGACACTCTCGACTATGTGGAGGCATAAACCATGAGACCCTTGTCGATCATGGTGGTGGACGATTCCAATCTTACCATAAAAAAGATGGTCAAGATGATCGAGGATCTGGGACACAAGGTGGTCCACGTGGCCCAAAACGGCCGCCAGGCCGCCGAGGACTATCCGCGCGTCAAGCCCGATCTGGTGACCATGGACATCACCATGCCGGACATGGACGGCATCGAGGCCACGAAGCGCATCATGGCCGTGGACGACAAGGCGGTCATCGTCATGGTCACCTCCCACGGCCAGGAGCAGATGGTCATGGACGCCATCGAGGCCGGGGCCAAGGGCTACGTCCTGAAACCCGTGAAGGCGGAGAAGCTGGCCGAACACCTAG